>Ga0066187_1000029_pt1 | contig 75373 bp, 63 predicted proteins | sample WorMetexBAHAMAS1_FD_58706 | JGI IMG/M metagenome (GOLD analysis project Ga0066187, IMG submission 58706) | Marine gutless worms symbiont microbial communities from Max Planck institute for Marine Microbiology, Germany - Inanidrilus exumae... | ecosystem: Host-associated > Annelida > Digestive...
ATAGGCGCGCTCAAACCGTTCGAGCCAGTCCGACTCGACGGCGCGGCGCGCGGCGCCGTCATGGCGGACGACCGCGCTCGCCAACGAAGGCGACCGCACGGTTCCCGTCTCACCGACCAGCTCCACGCTCACCTCGTAGCCGTAGCGGGCGTCGGCGTTGACCTCGATGGTCGCCAGCCGGCCAGACACCAGCGTCAGGCTGGCGTGGAACAGGCGGCAGCTGTCGCCGCCGGCGGCCGAAGGCAGGTGACGGGTATAGACGGTGGCCACCTCCTCGCCCATAAGCCAGCGGACGGTGTGAATGTCATGCACCGCGGAATTGCTGACCACATCGGCCAGGGTCCTGGTCACGGGGTGGGTGTTGACATGGACGCCCTTGAACATTAGCGGCCGACCGATTTCGCCATTGTCGATTGCCTGTTTGACGGCCAGATGAGCCGGGTCGAACACGCGCATGAAACCGAGCTGGATCAGGCGGCGTCCCAGCGCGACCTCTGCCTGAATGACGGGCTCTGCCGCGTCGGTCGTGGGCGCCAGCGGCTTTTCGCACAGGACCGGTTTCTTGACCTCCAGGCATGCCAGCGCCAGGTCCGGATGCGTCGGGTCAGGCGAGGCGATGATGACCGCCTCGACGGCCGGGTCGCCGAACAGGTCCATCGCGTCGGTGACGGCGCGGGCGTCGCCGCAGGCCGAAGCGATTTCCCCGGCGCGGTCCCGGTCCATGTCCATGACCGCCCTGACCCGGCAGGCGGTGACGTGGGTTGCCAGATTGAGGGCGTGCCGGCCGCCCATGCCGCCGACGCCGATGACGCCGATGCCGATTGCCTCTCCCGCCATAACTCCCTCCCTGCGGCCATTGTGCCTTACCGCGCCGCCGTTTCCGCCGATTGTCCGCATTATCGCGGCCTTTTGCGGCTGGAGGAAAGAAGAACCAGGGGTGGCCGGCCGGCCGGTTATTTGGTTCCGATCGAGCCGTCGAAGGTGGCGACGAACAAAAGACCGTAGAGGATAGACGTGTTCACGATCAGCAGGGGAATCGGGACGAACATCACAAGCGCCGCGGTCCGAATGGGCCCGAATCCATTGGTCGACCGGAGGTTGAGAGGCAGATAAACCGCCAGCAATAGGGCCTGAACGATCAGGTAGACGAGGGCGGGGACATAGGCCGGTTCGACCGACGTGCTCAACTGGGCGAGGGGCGGCGCCAGGATCCTGCCCAGCATGGCAACGAAGTGGCTCACGACAAACACCGCGGGCAGCACGTAAAGAAGGATCGACAGTGTCGACATGAAAGTCGCCGATCCCCTCAGCACGAACCGGCAGAAGAGATAGGCCCAAAGCGAAAACGCGCACCAGTTGGTCAGCAGAAAGACCATCGCGACCAGCAACGGCTCTTCGTGGCCGAGTCCGGTCATCCCGGCCAGGGTGACTCCGATGGCGATGCTCAGGACGACGAAGGTCCACAGCCGGCTGTCCAGCTTTCTTTCGGCCGGAGGCCCCGTTCCCGCTCCGCGCGCGGTTGCGGCAAAATCCTCGATGTAGCCGGTGAAATAGGTTCGGGCGAGCTTGAGGGCGCTATCGAAATCCATCCACCGGCTCGTTCAGTTCGACAACGTTGCGGTCGGGGTCATGCACGACGTTGGCCCGCGCTCCCGCCGGCCGGTCTTAATCGAGTCATAGCAATTCTCTTATACGACAATAGGACCCCCAGTCACCGGTCAACGCACCGCGCCCGAATCCAGGAGGAGCTTCGTGCCGACATTTGCCCATGGGACAGTTTTCGCACTCTACCTTTGCCTTGCGACCCTGGCGGGACACGCGCATGCCAAGGACCGCGACATCCTGATCCATCAAAACGCCCTGGTCTGCAGGAGCGTCGACAGCCTCGAAGCCGGCATCGCGGCGTGGCAGTCGCGGAGCCGGGAGGCCTTCGACACCCATATGCGGAAGGGGGACTGCCTGCTCACCCATTCCACGGGAAAGGGCCGACTTCTCTCGGAAGAAGAGGGCAGGGCGTCGCTGGTGATCGAGGTCCTGTTCGTGAACGGCCGGGAGCTGGCCATTCCGGCCGGCACGGTTGTGTGGGCGATGCAGGGGACCTACAGCGACTGGCCGGAGCACTGGCGCCAGGATTGACCCGCCCGGAGCCGGTGTGCGGGCGTTCCGAAGCGGGCGTTTCCCCGCGGCCGCAATCCAACTTCCTGTGATGGTTGACAAAATCACCCCGTGCCGCATGTTGTGCGGGGAAAGCACAGGGAGGAAGCCATTTCCAGACGCCGGCTCATCGTCGGGTTGACCGGGGCCTCGGGCGCCATCTACGGCATCCGGGCGCTGGAGATCCTCAAAGACGACCCCTCGGTTGAGACCCATCTGGTCGCGAGCCCGTCCGGTCTGCGCACCGCGCTAGAGGAAACGGACTGGACGGCGGACGACATCAAGGGTCTGGCCGACGTTGTGCACCCCTACAAGGATATCGGCGCATCGCTGTCCAGCGGATCGTTCCTGACCGCCGGCATGCTGGTGGCGCCGTGTTCGATCAAAACCTTGAGCGGTATCGCCAACGCGTACAACGACAACCTAATCGTCCGGGCGGCGGACGTATGCCTGAAAGAGCGGCGCCGGGTGGTGCTGCTGCTGCGGGAAACGCCGCTGCATCGCGGGCACGTGGACTTGATTGCAAGAGCGACCGACGCCGGGGCTATCGTCATGCCGCCGGTGCCGGCCTTTTATCACCGGCCCCGGACGGTGGACGACATCGTGGTGCAAACAGTGGGACGGGCGCTGGATCTGTTCGACATTCGCAGCGATCTGGTCCGACGCTGGACCGAAGAGGCCGAAGCCCGCACCGGTCCGGCCAGCGCACAGGACGAAACGGCCTGACTGTCCGCTATTTCCCTCTTTCCTTCAGGGATGCGTCCAAACGGGGATAGACCCGCCGGACATTCAACTCGAACACCTTGCGTTTGTCCGCATCGGGAATGTCCAGATGGTCCACGTAACGTTTGGTGTCGTCGAAATAGTGGCCGGTCTCGGGATCGATCCCGCGCACCGCGCCAACCATTTCCGAGGCGAACAGGATGTTGTCGATGTCGATCACCCGGAACAGGAGATCGATTCCCGGTTGGTGATAGACGCAGGTGTCGAAGAAGACGTTGCGCATCACATGCTCGGCCAGCGGCGGCCGTTTCAACATGTCGGCCAGACCGCGATACCGTCCCCAGTGGTACGGGACCGCGCCGCCGCCATGGGGAATCACAAACCGCAGGTCCGGGAAGTCCTTGAACACATCGCCCTGGATGAACTGCATGAAGGCGGTCGTATCCGCGTTGATGTAGTGGGCGCCCGTGGCGTGAAAATTAGGATTGCAGGTCGACGACACGTGGATCATCGCGGGCACGTTCAGGTCGACCATCTTTTCGAAGAACGGGTACCATTCCCGGTCGGTGAGGGGCCGCGAGGTCCAGTTGCCGCCGGACGGGTCGGGGTTCAGATTGCAGCCGACGAAGCCGAGTTCGTTGACGCAGCGCTCCAGCTCCTCGATGGAGTTGGCGATCGGCACGCCCGGTGATTGCGGCAGCTGGCACACCCCGATGAAATTGTCCGGATAAAGCTCGACGACCCGGCGAATCAGGTCGTTGCAGGCGCGCGTCCAGGCCTTGGACGTTGCTTCGTCGCCCACATGGTGCGCCATGGCCGACGCGCGCGGCGAAAAGACGGTCATGTCGGTCCCGCGCTCGCGCTGGAGTTTGAGCTGGTTCGCTTCCAGGCTTTCCCGGATCTCGTCGTCGCCGATGTCGCTGGGCGCCGGCGTCGGCCGGCTCGGATCGTCCAGCCGGGCGAGCTGGGCGTCGCGATAGGCCTGATGCGCCGGCGGCGTTGTCGTGTAGTGCCCGTGGCAATCGATGATCATTGATTGTGCGTCCCCGCTGGATTTTTGACGGCTGCCGACGGTGGCGTGCGGTCTATATTCTCGATTGGCGCCCCGGAGACGGCAAGTTGGATCGGGCAACGGCCTATTTGTTTTACCTATAGGCCGGGGCGCTTGAAGCGAACCCGTTGTACAGCACTGGATGGAACGAGATGAGGGAAGGCGGCATCCCCGATAGCAAAGGCCTGATCGGCGCGTCAGTCACGCGGGTTGAGGACCAGCGGTTCCTGACGGGGAAGGGAGAGTTTACCGACGACCTCGCGCCGGATCGGCTGGTCCGCGCCGTCATCGTTCGCTCGGCCGTGCCAAATGCGCGGCTCGTGTCGGTCGAGACCGATGCGGCTCGCGCCTTGCCCGGCGTTCTGGAGATCCTAACCGGCGCGGACCTCGCCGCGGACGGGCTGGGCTGGATCAAACCGGAGCTGAAATTCGAGCAGCAGGACGGCAGTCCGATGCCGATGCCGGCGCGGCCGTTTCTCAATCGCAGTCACGTGCGCTATGTGGGCGATCCGGTGGCCTGCGTCGTCGCCGAGACCCAGGCACAGGCGCAGGAGGCGGCCGACCTGGTGGACGTGGTCTACGACCCACTGCCGGCGGTGACGGATCTGGATCAGGTCGCCGACGGGTCGGCGCCGGCGATGCGGCCGGACATCGCAGACAACCGGGCGTTTTTCGTGGAGCGGGGCGATGCCGGGGCCGTCGACGCGGCCTTCGCCCGGGCCGCCCATGTCACCCGTGCCGAGATCAGGATCACGCCGGTGCAGCCCTCGCCGCTGGAGCCGCGGGCCGCGATCGGGATGTGGGACCCGGAAACCGGGCGGTACACGCTGATCGCGGGCTCCCAATGGCCGCAGCGGGCGCGCCGGAAGATCGCCGGCGACGTGCTGAATGTTGAGCCCGAACAGGTGCGGGTCATCAGCCCCGACATGGGTGGCGGCTTCGGCAACCGCTCCAGCGTTTATGCCGAGCAGGTGCTGGCGCTTTGGGCGTCGCGCCGGCTCGGCCGGCCGGTGAAATGGGTGAGCGGGCGTTCCGAATCGTTCCTGTGCGACGACCAGGCCCGTGATGCGCGCACGACGGCGGAACTGGCGCTCGACGCCGACGGGACCTTCCTGGCGTTCCGGGTCCATACGCTCTACGCGCTCGGCGCCTATCACACGCTGATCAGCGGCGGACCCGGCGTCAACAATCTGGGCGGACTCGCGGGCGTGTACCGGACCCCGGCCATCCATGTGACGGTGGAGGGCTGTTTCCTCAATACCCTCCCGACCTCGGCCTATCGCGGCGCCGGGCGGCCAGAAGCAATCTATGTGCTGGAGCGGACGGTCGACCAGGCGGCTCGGGAGCTGGGCATCGATCCGGTGGAACTGCGGCGGCGCAACATCATTCCCGCCGATGCCATGCCTTACAAGACGGGGCTCGCCTATACCTATGATTCAGGAGACTTCCCCGGCGCCCTCGACGCCGCGCTGGAGCTTGCCGATCGCGCCGGCTTCGAGACCAGGCGGACAGAATCGCGCGCCCGCGGGCGGCTGCGCGGCCTCGGCATCGCCTGCGCGGTGGAAAGCGCCAGCAGTCCGGCCCGGCCCGAACATGCCGAGGCGGTGCTGGACCGGGACGGTTGCGTGCGGCTCGCCATCGGGACCCACAATCACGGCCAGGGGCACGAGACGGTGTTCGCCCAGGTGATGGGCGAGGTTCTGGGCCTGCCCATGGACCGGCTCGGATTCGTCCAGGGCGACACGGATCTGGTCGAACAGGGCGGCGGCACCGCCGGCTCCCGCTGTTCGGCGCTCGGCGGCGGTGCGGCGTTCTCCGCGGCAACCGCGTTGGTCGAGAAAGCCAAGGCCATAGCCGCCGAAGAGCTGGAGGCCGCGGCCGCGGACATCGTTTTCGCCGACGGCCGGTTCTCGGTCGTCGGCACCGATCGTGCGGTCGACTGGACCGACGTCGCGCGGGCCGCGGGCCGCGGCACCGCCGGCCACGACGTGCTGAGCGCGGACATCGTTTACAAGCCCGACGGGATGACGTTCCCCAACGGCTGTCACGTCTGCGAGGTGGAAATCGACCCCGAGACCGGCAGGCTGGATCTGCTGCGCTACCTGCTGGTCGACGATTTCGGTCGTGTGCTCAATCCCATGCTACTGAAAGGCCAGGTGCACGGCGGTCTGGCCCAGGGGATCGGCCAGATCCTGCTGGAACAGGTGGTTTACGAACCCGACACCGGCCAGCTACTGACCGGCTCGTTCCTGGATTACGGGATGCCGCGCGCCGACGACCTGCCGTTCTTCGAGGTGCACACCCGGCCGACGAAAACGACGGCCAACGTGCTGGGGGTCAAGGGCGCCGGCGAGGCGGGCACGGTGGGCGCCATGCCCTGCGTCATGAATGCGATCTTGGACGCCATGGCGCCGGTGGGCGTGACGTCCTTCGACATGCCGGCGACGCCGGAACGGGTCTGGCGGGCGATCCGCGACGCGAACGGCGGCTGAAACCGATCCGGGTCAGATCGTCTCTTCGTTGAGCATCCAGTAGAAAACGATCGCCCCGACAGGTGTGATGATGGTCGCCATGGTGACCCAGAGCGCCGCATTGAACAGGGCGTATTTCTTCCGCGCCACCCGTGAATTGACGATGATCTGATTGGCGATGTCCCGGTGCAGCGGATGCACCTCGCCCTGATAGGCGGTGGATTTGGTCAAGGCCATCAGGAAGGACTCCTCCTCCATCCCTGCGAGATCGTTGAAGAAGAACAGGTTGTTCTTCTGATTGCGCGGCGGGCGCGCGAACAGGATTCGCGACACCTTCGTACGGGCAAAGAACGAGCTCAGGCAGATCACCAGCGATATGAAAAGCAGTGCAATGGCTGCTGCCATTGCATTGACCACCCAGGAGCTTTGCGGCTGGTAGGACGAGTAGAGCCTCAACAGGCCGAAAATGGCGGCGGCGTCCAGGGTGAGCAGCGCCACGTTCTTGGCTTCGGCGAACTTTACCCAGGTGTTGACGTTCTCGAAGATCGATTCGAGATACTCGGTCAAAATGTCCTTTGCCACGCGGTGCCCTCCCCTCAACGCGCGTTGTCACGAACCCCCGGAGACGCTGTCCGGACCGCGGCAGCGTCACGCCAGTGTAACCTGCGATTGCAGGATCTGCGAGCGTTCGGAAACGGTAGGCAACGTCAGGAAGGTCTGAACAGACGGGCGGCGTCGTCCTCGCCCAGCGCCGCCGGACGGTCGACGGTGGTTTCGATGGCCACAGCCGTGTCGCTCTCGCCCGCGTCGCAAATGGCGCGCAGCACCTCCAGGGTATGCAGGGCGAACCGGCCGCTCACCCGATGCGGCGTCCCTTGCCGCACGGCGCTCGCCAGCTCCGCGACGCCCAGCGCGCGATAGTTCGCGCGGGTCGGCTTGTCCGCCGGCCAGTTGGGCCGTCCCAGGGGCATGGCGGCGGTATCATGGACGGTCCAATCGCTATCGCGTTCGGTGGTCTCCACCACACCGCCGAAGAAGTTGGGGTCGGGCACCCGCATGGATCCGTCCGAGCCGTAGAGTTCGATGGGCGTGTGACCGTGCTTCCAGACATCCCAGCTCGCCCCCATCAGGATCTGGGCGCCCGAGGCGAATTCCAGGATGGAGAAGATGGTGGTCGGCGTGTTGACCGGGATCTTCTGGCCCTGGCGCGGCCCTTCCGCGGAAACCAGACGCTCGGAAAAGCCGGTACTGGAGACGGCGCTCACCCGGGCGACGGGGCCCATAAGATTGATCAGTGCGGCGATGTAATACGGCCCCACGTCCAGAACCGGGCCGCCGCCGGGCTGATAGAAGAAGGTAGGGTCGGGATGCCAGTGTTCCATACCGAAACCCATGACGAAGGCGGTGCCCGAGAGCACCCGGCCGACCGTTCCCTGGTCCAGCAGCGCGCGGGCGAGCCGGCCGCCCGCGCCGAGGAACGTGTCGGGTGCGCAGCCGATCAGCAGCCCACGCGAGTCCGCCTCCTCGACCAGGCGCCGGCCGTCGTCGAGATCGGTTGCCAGCGGCTTTTCACAGAAAACGTGCTTGCCGGCGGACAGCGCGTCCGTCGAGACGGCGGCGTGTACGTTGGGCACGGTCAGATTGACGACGATATCGATATCGTCGCGGGCGAGCAGCGCATCGACGGACACCGCCTCGACCCCGTACGCTTCGGACTGGGCCGCGGCGGCCTCGGGCCTCAGGTCGGCGACCGCGCGAACCGCGATCCCGTCGAACAGCGGCACGTTGGCGAGATAGATGCCCGAAATGTTGCCGCAGCCGACGATCCCGACGCCGAGCCCGCTCATGCGGTAGCCTCCGGCCAGGCGGCCATGGTTTCCCGCGAGTTTCGGGCGAAGCGTTTGAAGTCGGACGGGTTGTCGTGTTCGACGACCAGCAGTTCGGCCGGCGTAGCCTGCATGGCGGGCCACAGACGCTGCCAGTCCACCGTGCCCGCGCCCACATCCGCCCAGCCGTCCTCGTCCGTTTTTTCGCCGGCCGGGGCCAGATCCTTGACGTGGAAGGCGACGATCCGGTCCGCGTAGCGCCGGATCCAGTCGACCGGGTCCTGGCCGGCGCGCACCACCCAGCCGATATCGGCCTCCCATAGAAGGCCAGGGGCCGTCTCGAAAATCAGTTCCAGCGGCATGCTGCGGTCCGGCAACGCCTGGAACTCGAAGTCGTGATTGTGCCAGGCAAGCCGCAGCCCGCTGGTCGCCAGCGCCGTCTGGAACTCGTCGAGCACGCCGCCCAGCACGCGCCAGCCGTTCGCATCCTTGGCCCGCTGGTCGTGAGGAATGGCTGGGACCACGAGCAGGGTGGTCCCCAGCGAGTGAGCGGCCGCGACCGCGCCGTCGAGGTCCGCCCGCAGCTGATCGAGGCCGATATGACAGCTGGGCGCGGTCAGGTGAAAACGCTGCAGGTCGTCGCCCAGGGCCGCGACGTCCTCCAGCAACGCGCCGTACAGCTCGACCTTGGCGTAGCCGAGTTCCTCCAGCGCCGCGAGCTGGTCCGTCAGCGGCGGGAAATTGCGGGCGGAATAAAGCTGGAACGACAAACGGTCGAGCGCAGTCAAATCGGATCTCCTTGTGACTAGAGGCGGGTGCCTGTTTCCGTGTTGAACAGGTTCAAACGTTCGCCGGGGAAGTCGACGCGAAGCGTCTGTTTGACCTCGATCGTTGAGTCGCCGTCGACCCGGAGCCCGGCCGGCTTACCTTCGATCGTGCACCACAGCACGGTCTCCGCCCCCATGGGCTCGACCATCTCCACCACCGCCTCGTGGCGGCCGTTTTGGGGGTCGATCACGATGTGCTCGGGCCGGATGCCCAGCTCGACGTCGGTCATGGGCGCGGCCGGATCGACGAAGTCGTAGCCGTTCAGCGGCTGGACCAGGTCTTCGGAGACGAACATGGCCTGTCCCGCATCCCGGTCCACGCGGCCGGTCCGGAAATTCATCTTTGGCGAACCCACGAAGCCGGCGACAAAACGGTTCCGCGGCGTGTGATAGATGTTGCGCGGGGTATCCAGCTGCTGGATCAGGCCGCCGTGCATGACGGCGATCCTGTCGGCCAGGGTCAGCGCCTCCACCTGGTCGTGCGTCACATAGATCATGGTGGAGTTTCCAAGCTCCATGTGCAGCCGTTTGATCTCCACCCTGAGCTCGGTGCGGAGCGCCGCGTCCAGGTTCGACAGGGGCTCGTCGAACAAAAAGACATGCACGTCCCGCACCAGCGCCCGGCCGATCGCGACCCGCTGGCGCTGGCCGCCGGACAGCTCCGCCGGGCGGCGCTGCATCAGGCTTTCGATGTGCAAGAGCTCGGCGGCGCTCTGGATGCGCCGGGCGATCTCGGCCTTGGGCACGCCCGCCACCTTCAGGCCGAAGGAGAGATTGCCTTCCACCGTCATGCGCGGATAGAGCGCATAGGACTGGAACACCATGCCGATGCCGCGGTCCTTGGGTTCCTCCCAGGTCACGTTGCTGCCGTCGATCCAGATCTGGCCGGCGCTGACGTCCAGCAGGCCGGCGATGGCGTTGAGCAGGGTTGACTTGCCGCAACCCGACGGGCCCAGCAGCACGATGAACTCCCCCGCGTCGACTTCCAGGTTCAGGTTCTGCAGCACCGTGTTGGCGCCGAAGGCGATGTCCAGTTCGCGGATGGAAACGCTGGCCATGGGCTATCCCTTCACTGCGCCGGCGGCGATGCCGCGCACGAACCAGCGCCCGGAGATGAAATAGACCACCAGGGGCACCAGGGCGGTCAGGATGGTCGCACCCATATTGACGTTGTATTCCCGGACCCCGGTCGTGGTGGTCACGATGTTGTTGAGCTGCACCGTCATCGGCATGTTGTCGCGGCCGGCAAAGACCAGGCCGAACAGGAAATCGTTCCAGATGCCGGTCACTTGCAGAATCACGGCGACAATGGTGATCGGGACCGACATCGGCATGAGGACGTGGAAGAAGATGCCCCAGAAGCCGGCGCCGTCCACCCGCGCCGCCTTGAACAACTCTTCCGGCAGCGCGCCGAAATAGTTGCGGTAGAGCAGCGTCAGGATCGGCATGCCGAAGATGGTGTGCACGATAACGATGCCCGGCAGGGTGGCGAACAGCCCGATCTCACGCATGAAGATGATGAGTGGATAGATCACGACCTGATAGGGGACGAAGGCGCCGAAGATCAGCAGCGCAAAAAACACGTTGGCGCCCTTGAAACGCCAGAACGACAGGGCGTAGCCGTTGATGGCGGCGATGATGATGGAGATGATCACGCTGGGCACGGCGATCTTGACCGAATTGATGAAGCCCGGGCTGATGCCCTCGCAGGTCCGTCCCGTGCAGGCGGTCATCCACGCCTTGATCCAGGGTTCCCATGTGGGATCGGACGGAAAACTGAAGATCTGGCCGAGCCGGATCTCCGGCATGCCCTTGAAGCTGGTCACCACCATCACGTAGAGCGGAAGCGCGTAAAACAGCGCCGCCATGATCAGGAAACCGTAGACGCCAAGCCGAGCGGCGGAAATCCGTTGAGGCTTCGGGCCGCTCGCCTCGGCGGTGCCCTGGGTGATCTGGGCGACGCTCATAACGCGGCCTTTTCCATCAGCCGCTTGCGGCGCCAGCCCAGATACCAATTGAGCCCCACCAGCACCAGGATCGGCAGAAGCATCATGGTGGCCGCGGCCATGCCGATGGAGACGTTCACCCGACTGGTGATGTGGTCGATCACGAACTTGGCCGGCATCTCGGTGGCGATCCCCGGCCCGCCTTCGGTCAGCGCGACGATCAGGTCATAAACCCGGACAACGCTGACGCACTGGAGAATGAATGCGGTGGCCAACGCGCCGCGCATCATCGGGAGCGCGATGAACACGTAGGTCTTCCAGACGGGAATGCCGTCGACCCTTGCCGCCTTCCAGATGTCCACATCGACGCCGCGCAGGCCGGCCAGCAGAATGGCCATGGTGACGCCCGAGCCCTGCCAGATGCCGGCGATGACCACGCCATAGATCGCGGTGTCGGGATCGGTGAGCGGCGCGAACGAGAAGCCGGCAAAACCCCAGTTGCGCACCGAGCCCTGAATGCCCAGGCCGGGGTCCAGCATCCACTGCCAGACCAGGCCGGTGACGATCAGCGACATGGCGTAGGGATAGAGGATGATGGTCCGGAACGTGTCTTCCTGGCGCACCTGCCGGTCCATGCAGGCCGCCAGCAGAAAGCCCAAAACCATGTTGAGCCCGATGGAAAGGAATCCGAACAGCCAGATGTTCTCCACCGAGACGAGCCATCGGCTGGTGCTCCACAGCCGGTCGTAGTTGTCCCAGCCGACGAAGTTGTTGAACTTGGGCAGCAGCTTCGAGTTGGTGAAGGACAGCGCCACCGAATAGCCGATGCCGATCACGTAGAGCCCGACGGCAACCGCGATCATCGGCGAGGCGCCGATTACCGCGCTGATGTTGGCAAACCGTTTGCGGCGCTGGGCCATGGGCGGACGGTCCCGAAGAAGGGAGGTCCGCGGACGGTGCCGGTTGCACCGCCCGCGGAAACCGGGCTGGGGCCTAGTCGGCCTGCTCGATGATCTGAGCCAGGCGCTCCTGGGCGTCCTCGACCGTGATCGATTCGTCGACCCAGAACTCGGCCACCAGGTCCTGGATCTGGCCGGTGGTGTCGGCGGTGATGAAGTTGATCGGATCACCGACCACCGAATCAGGGTCCTTCAGGATCTCCAGGCCCTTTTTCATGCAGGCGTCCGCCAACGACAGGTCCACGTCTTCGCGCACCGGCAGCGAACCCTTGGCGTTGTTGAACAGCGCCTGCACCCGCGGGCTCACCATCAGCGAGGCGAGCTTGAGCTGTGCCTGCTCGACCTCGGGGTCGTCCTGCTTCGGGAACAGGAAGACGTCGCCGCCGGTCGACAGGTACGGCTTCTCCGACGGGCCGGCGATGCATTCGTAATCGATGCCCGGTTCCTTGCCGGCGACGGCAAACTCGCCGCGCGCCCAGTCGCCCATGATCTGCAGCGCCGCCTTGTTGGTGATCACCAGGTTGGTGGTGTCGTTCCAGTTGCGCCCGGCGCTGCCTTCGTCGGTGTACTGCTTGAGCGAACGGAAGGTGGCAAAAACCTTGCCCATCTCAGGCGAGCGCGCGACCGACGGGTCCTTGTCCCGGTAGAGCTTGTGATAGGTGTCGCTGCCCAGCATGTTCAACAGCAGCACCGCGAAGGCGCCGGACTGCTGCCAGGTCTGGCCGCCGATGGCGAACGGAATATAACCGGCAGCCTGGATCTTCGGCGCGGCGGCCATGAAGTCGTCCATGTTCTTTGGCAACGGCACGCCCGACTTCTTGAAGACGTCGATGGAGGCCCAGGCCCACTGCCAGGAATGGATGTTGACGGGCACGCAATAGATACGGCCGTCCTTCTCACAGACATCCAGGATCGCCTTGGGCCGGATGAAATCGCGCCAGCCTTCCTTGTCGGCGAGCTCGGTGAGGTCGAGCAGCAGATCGGCGTCGATCAGATCTTCGAACTGACGCGAAATGTTGAACTGCGCCGCCTGGGGTGCGTCGCCGCCCAGCACCCGCTGCATGACCGCTGAGCGGGCGTTTTCGCCGCCGGCGATCGCGGTGTCGATCCATTTGTCGTCGCCCGCCGCGTCGAACTCGTCGGCGAAGACGCTGACCGCGGCCTGCTCGCCGCCAGACGTCCACCAATGGATGACCTCGATCTCGGCCGCGGCTGCGGGACCGGCCAGCAAGGCGGCAAGCGCCGTTGCCGAAAGCAAATTCCTGGTGCGTAGAAAACTCATCCCCTGTCCTCCCTCATGAGCGTGGTTCTGTTTTGTCGTTAGCTTAAAGGTTGCGCGGGCGGGGCGCGAGAGTCATTCGCGCGATACCGGTTCGCGGTATCGTCAAGGCAAGCCGCGACCCATCCTCACGCGCAGGGGGGCTGGTCGTTATTCCAGCTTTGCTGCGCTGACGGCGATCTCGTCGACGAAACAGCCCCGCTGGCGAACGTAACCGATTTGGTCCGAAGCCAGCGGGGCCATGTCCTTCTCGTTACAGCAGCAGTGTGACGATCGACGGCCAGACAAGCATCACGGTCAGCGCCACCAACTGCACGCAAATGAACGGCAGGAAGCCGCGGAAGATGTCGGTCAGCGAGATGTGCGGCGGCGCCACCGACTTCAAGTAGAACGCGGCCGGTCCGAAGGGCGGCGACAGGAAGCTGACCTGCATGTTCATGCAGAACAGAACGCCGAACCAGATGGCGACCTGCCGGGGTTCCAGCTGTCCGATCAAACCGATTTCTTCGACCGGCAACCGCTGCACGATCGGCAGGAACACCGGGATGATCAGAAGCACGATCCCGACCCAGTCCATGAACGCGCCCATGAACAGCAGGATGACCATCATCGTCAGCAGAACGAGCATCGTCGGCAGTTCCGCCCCGACGATCAGGCCCGCGATATAGGACGGTCCGCCGGCCAGCGTGTAGGCACCGGACAGGGCCGCGGCGCCGACGGTCACCCAGATGATGGTGCCGGTAGACCGCAACGTCCGCATGACGCTTTCCCAGACCAAACCAACGGATGCCTCGCCGCGGAAAATGGCGATGATAAAGACGGCGAGCGCGCCCATGCCGGCCGCTTCGGTGATGCCCGAGACGCCGCCATAGATCGAACCCAGCACGATGCCGATGACCGTCAGCGGCGGTACCAGGCCCTTGCCGTGTTTCCAGCCTTCGCGCGATCGCTCGCGACCGAAAACGAAGAGCGCCAGGACCAGGCCGAGAAGGGCGAAGCCGCCCAGGTACGGCAGGTGGTAGCTCATGCCGAGGAAGAGCGGCTCCACATCCTGCTCAAGGACGTTTTGACCGGTCACCGTGTTGAAGAGCGCGCGCAGGAACAGCAGGGAAGAGGCGCCGGCCAGCAGGATCGACAGAAAGGCGCCGAACAGACCGAGCTTCTTCAGACCGCCCAGATCGTCCGGCCTGGGTTCGGGCAGCGGCGCCAGCGACGGATTCAGCTGGGTGCGGATGATGATGTACAGGATGATGAAACTCGCCAGCATGCCGCCAGGGATGAACGCCCCGGTGAACAGCGCCTTGATCGACGTTTCCGTGATCAGGCCATAAATGATCAGAACGATGGATGGCGGGATCATCGTTCCGAGCGAGCCCGAGGCGCAGATGGTGCCGATGGCGAGGTTCTGGTTGTAGCCGAGGCGCAGCATCTGCGGCAGGGCGATCAGGCCCAACAGGACGACCTCGCCGCCGATGATCCCCGACATCGCCGCCATGATCACCGCCATCAAGGACGTGACGATGGCGATGCCGCCGCGAACGCGGCTCAACCAGTAATCCAGCGAATCGTACATCTCCTTGGCGACGCCCGACCGCTCCAACAACGCCGCCATGAAGATGAATAAGGGCACCGAGATCAGCACGTATTCCGTCAGAAGGTCGAAGATCTTCTGGGTCAGGATGTAAAGCGCGCCGGTACCCGGATTGCCGGTCAGCATCCCTTCGCCGAAGCTGAACGGGTTGGTCAGAAGATTCGGTTCGAACTTCATGATCATGACCAGGGCCGCCAGAACCGCCGAGGCAAAGCCCAGCGGCATGCCGACGGCCAGGAGGACAATCAGCCCCAGGACCAGGACGATCGAGATTGTGCCAACGTCCATTATTTTTACCTCAGGCTGCGCTTGATCGCTTCAAGCTCGTCTTCGTCGATGTCATCCGCGGCGGTGTGCACCGTCGGTTCGGTATTCCAGTCGGAGATCAGGTTGAGCACGGCCTGGATGGCGATCAGCGTGACGATGATAAGAATCATGGGCTGCACGGTCGCGGGGATCGGCGGGTCGAACGCGGTCCCGAACATCTCCCACTTGTGAAACTTGATCACGAAGACCTGGTAGAAGCTGCCGTACACCAGAAAGAACGCAAACAGCGCAAACATGATTACCGAGATCACGTCGAACGCATGCTGCATCCAGCGCGGCACGACGTCGTACAAAAGGAAGATCCGGATGTGACAGCGCTGCTGCATGGCGTAGAGGCCGGAGAACAGAAACACGAACCCGGCGATCCACAGCGTCAGCTCGTTCGCCCACAGGGTCGGCTGTTCAATCGCGTAGCGCAGAAAGACCTCGTACAGCATGATCGACGTCATACAGATGATCAGGATCATCGTGATCCGGCCGACGAACAAGGCGATCCGGTCTATCGGGCGCCAATCCTGAAATTCCATGGGGGCGCAGCGCACGTTTCGCGCCCCGAAGAAAAAAATGATCGGCGCCAGAATGAGCACGGCCCAGTCAATCGGGTCGGCAAAGCCGCCGAACAGGCCGGGCAGGTTCGGCGTCACGTCCTTGCGAACATGAAGCTCGCTCATTTGATCCAACACGCTGGCGCTGCTGGGTGGAATGAAGTCGAGAATGTAGGCGGGCGCATGCCAGACCGCCCAGCCGGCGCAGAGGACGAAGGCAATGGGAAACAACCACTCCGCCCGAGTCCCTGATTCGTCTTCCATGCTTTCCTCCCCCGTCTAGGCGATTTCGTAGTGACGGATAAAGTCGCGATCCGGGTCGACGCCCAACCCTGGCCCGGTCGGGACCGAGACCCTGCCGCCGTTCCGTTTGACCTGATTCTGAATGTCGAGCGGCTCGTTAAGCAGATCGTCGCGGAGCTTGTTGTCCGTCGTGTCGAATTCCAGCATCGGTTCCCAAGGGAACAGCCCGCCCGGCAATGGCGGCATCGCCGCGAGCAGGTGCAGATTGGTTGCCACCGCGATCGCCGACCCCCAGACGTGATTGACGACCGGGGTGAAATGCGCGTGGCACAGGGTGAGGACGCGCGCGTATTCGGAAATGCCGCCGAGCGCGCAAACTTCGGGCTGCGCGATGTCCAATCCGCGCGATTCGAGCAGTCGACGCCAGCCCCAGCGGCTGAATTCCGCCTCACCCCCGGCGATATTGACCTTCAAGCCCGCCCTGAGCTCGCGATAACCGTCGAGATCCTCCGGCGCGACCGGTTCCTCGAACCAGTAGGCGTCGAGCTCTTCGAGGGCGCGACCGACATAGAACGCATCGCTTGTCGTGTAGCAGTGGTTGGCGTCGACCATGAAGCGGTAGTCGTCGCCGACGCCGCTTCGGACGGCCTGGGCCAGGACGACGTCGTCCTTCGGACCCAGTCCGACTTTCATTTTCGTTGCCGCAAAGCCCCTGTCCCGGATCGCGGCCGCCTCGTCTTCGAAGCGGGCCGCCAGCTCGGTCGCCGGCTCCGGGCGCAGCATCATGCCGTATCCGTAGACCGCGATGTTGTCGCTGAAATCTCCGCCGAGCAGTTTCGACAGCGGCAGGCCGGCGATCTTGCCGGCGATGTCCCAAAGCGCGATATCGACGCCGGAAAGGCTCTGCAGCGGCATGCCCTTCTGCCCGTGGTCGCGCAGGAGGTTGTAGACCTTGTGCCAGATGACATCCCGATCCAGCGGATCGTCGTCGATGATCAGCGGCTGGATCACCTTTTCGACGATGCCGGCATTGGCGCGGGCAACGTTGCCGGGGCCGAAACACTCGCCCCAGCCGGTAACGCCTTCGTCCGTTTCGACCTCGACCAAGTGCGCGCTGCGTTTGGCATAGTACTGCTGGGAATAGCCCAGCGGCTCCTGCAGGTCGTATTCCAGGACGTGGCTGGTGACCTTGGTGATTTTCATCCCGTACCGGATGCAAACCAGAGGAAGGCATGGCGGCAGGGCCGTTACGACCCTGCCGCCTCGACAGAATACGAAGCTGTATCCCTTACTTCATCGCGCCCAGTTCAACCAGGAAGTCGATGTGGCTCTTCAGCAGGGCCTTCGCTTCCGGCGTGGTGGCGAACTCGGTCCAGCCGGCCTTCACCGCTTCGCGGTACTTGGCGAGCTCTTCCGGTGACCACTCGTAGAGGTTGACGCCCTTTTCCCGCAGCTCCTTGGCGGTCCTGGCGTTCTGGACTTCGTTGATGGTGGCGTTGCGCAGGGCCAGGGCTTCCATGCCAACCCTCAGGATCGCCTTGTGGTGATCGGGCATCGCTTCCCAGACATCCTTGCGGCAGGACAGATGGTCCGCCGGCATGGAGTGGAAGCCCGGATAGTTGGTGTGCTTGGCGATGTCGTACAGGCCCAGGCCCACATTGTTGGTCAGGTTGGCCGCGTCGGCACCGTCGATGATGCCGGTTTCCAGCGCCGTGAAGATCTCGTTGAAGTCCATCACGATCGGCGACGCGCCCAGATTGCCGAACACCATGGTCGACATGCCCGGAGGCGACCGGAACTTCCAGTCCTTGAAGTCCTCGACATTGCGGATCGGCTTGGTCGATGACAGGGATTCCGGACCCGGGATCCACCAGCCGATGAATTCCATGTTGTGGGCGTTGTACAGGTCGTTGAGCTTGGCGTAGCCGTCGCCGTGCAGCAGCCAGGCCATCTGCTGGTACGGGTTCTGGTAGCCGCCCATCAGGTCGCCGGCGAACTGGAAGGCCGGGTTTTTACCGGTCTGGTACGCGCCGCCGGTCATGTCGCAGTCGAGAATGCCGGTGGCGGCGGCGTCGAAGGTCTCGGCCGACTTCACGACGGCCGACGAATAGAACATCTCGACCTGGATTTCACCGTTCGACATCGCCGTGATGTCTTCGATGAATTCGGCCGCCATCTTGCCCGACAGCGTTTCGGGCGAGAAGTGCGTCTGGATACGCAAGTTGGTGGTTTGCGCCGACGCCGTGAACGCCGTTCCGGCGGCGATAACGGCCACAGAGGCCGCAGCAGACAGTTTGGTGATGAAACGCATAGTGGTCCTCCCTATTCAGTCCCCGGCATCTAGCTTGACCGCGGATCGGAATTTCTTAGTTTGGTATGACGAAACTAGATGTCACGTCAAAGTCAGTCAATGACTTTCAGGCAGGGCTCGTTGAGATCTTGAGAGTGCTATTCTGCCCGCGCCGCCTGAAATCATGCCTGCACCGCGGCATTCTGTGATCCCAGCTTGTTCCAGTCAAACGTTACGCCGATCCCCGGTTCGTCGGGGGCGACGGCCAGATGGTCCTCCAGCCTCAGCGGACGCAGGGTGTATTGATCGATCGGGAAGGAGTGAACCTCGAGCCAGCCGGCGTTGGTCTGGGCCGAGACAAGGCTCACATGCAACTCCTGCATCCCGTGGCTGCAGACCGGGATCCCGTTGTCGCGGGCGCGTTCCGCGACCTTCAGCCATCCGGTGATGCCGCCGCAGTTCGACGCGTCGGGCTGGATGTAGGCCAGCTTGGCGTCGGCAAAGGCGTGGTCGAATTCGTGGATCGTATGGAGGTTCTCGCCCATGGCGAGCGGGACGCCCGTCGCTTCGGCGATCCGCGTGAAACCCTTGTAGTCGTCGGGAATGGTCGGTTCTTCGAACCAGAGGATGTCATAGGTCTTGAAGGCCCGGGCCGCGGCAATGGCCTCGTCGACGCTCATGGAATAGTTCGCATCGACCATGAAGGTGATGCCGGGGCCGATGAACTCCCGCACTGCCCTGACCCGGTCCACGTCCTCCGCCAGGTCCGGCTTGCCCACCTTGATCTTCACGGCGTTGAACCCGCGTTCCAGATAGCCGCTGATGGAGTCGAGCAGTTTGGGCAGCGGAAAATTCAAATCAATTCCGCCGGCGTAGGCCCTGCAGCGATCGGCGTGTCCGCCTGCCAGCTTCCAGAGCGGCTGGCCCGCCCGCTTGCAGCGGAGGTCCCAAAGCGCGATATCCAGCGCGGAAATTGCAAAAGACGCGATGCCGCCGCGGCCCACATAGTGCACGTGCAGCTGCATCGCCTCATGGATCGTCTCGATGTCGCCGGCGTCCTGACCGGCCAAAAAGGGCGCCAGGTCCTGTTCCATCATGGCCAGGACCGCCTGCCCGCCCCTGCCGCCGGTATAGGTGTAGCCCGTCCCCTGCGCCCCGTCCGACAGGCGCACGGTCGCGGTGATCAGCTCGAAATGGGTGTGGTCGCCGTGTCGGGCATCGGTCAGGATTTCGGCCAAGGGGATCCGGAAGAGACGTGCGTCGATATGCGTGATCGTTCCCATTTCCCACCCGATCCGGTCCGAACGCCGCGCTCCACGAACGCTGGCCATGCAGCTTGCGGTACGGGCTCAAACCTGCTTTGGTATGATCAAACTACACAGCAATCGCAGCAACATCCCGCTCTTGTCAATGCCAAAAGCAGGAGCGGCGATCGGATTTCGATAGGCAGGGACGTGACAAAACGCCGTGCAAACAAAGAGATCGCGGCCGCCAAAGGCGGACGGGCTGCCGACGATCTGTTCCGGATTATCGCGGATAAGATCGATTCCGGGGCGTTGCGCGAGGGTTACCCGCTGCCACCGGAACGCGAAATCGTGGAGACCTACGGTGTCAGCCGCACGGTCGTGCGCGAGGCGATCCTGGCGCTCGCCAACAAAGGCCTGGTGGAGGCGCGCCCCCGCTTTCGGCCGGTGGTTCGAAAACCCAGCTACGACGCCGCGCTGGAAACCGTCGACGATGTCCTAAGGCGTCTGCTCAACAGACCGGACGGCGTCAAAAACCTGTTCGAAACGCGGGTGATGATCGAGGCCGCCCTGGTGCGGCAGGCCGCGACCGAGGCGGACAAGGACGACATCGCCGCCCTCAAACATGCGCTGGAGGCCAATTCCGGCGCCATCGAAGCCAGCGAACGTTTCTACGAGACCGACATGGGGTTTCACCGGGTGCTCTATCAGATCCCGGGCAACCCGGTCCTGCCGGCGATCCACAAGGCCTACACGTCATGGCTGGCGCCGCAATGGCTGCGGATGCCTCGCCTGCCGGACCGTAATCGGGCGAACTATCAGGCCCACAAGGCGATCTTCGAGGCGATCCTCCTGCGCGATCCGGATGCGGCGGAGAAGGCGCTGCGATCCCATCTGGCCGATGCCTGGAACCAGGTAAGAAAGACGTTCGCCGCAGAGTGACCGGGCCGGCTGATCGCCGACGAGGATACAGCGCTACTCCGACCATTCGTGCTGGCGGGCGTTGATCTCCCGGCCGTGGCGAGCCCGGAAAACCACCCTCGGGCGGGCCAGTTGCCGCCGATCAGCGAGGTTTTCGAGCGGCTACAATCGCTTGTCGGGGAAACCAATCCGGACATCGGCTATAACCAGGAACGCAATCGTGTCGTAGCCTTGCACCGGAAGGCTTGACGTTCAAACGGTGAACATGGTACCGCGCGCTCTGCAGCAAGGGCGGGTGAGGTGATTCACCCGTTCTGCGGTAGCCGTAGCAGGTAGCGTCATTCCGGCCAGGAATTCTGGAACTGGCGTCTCGCTGTACGGCGCGAAGACAACCCAAGACTCGCCTTCGAAACGCGAGATCATCAACAATAGCAACCGGGCCCATAAGGCAGAGACGGGCCCCGTCCAACCGCCTCGACTGGTGAAGATCCTTACTGTTTACCGCCTGATGAGCGGTCTTGAGGGAGCCCTTGCGTCAGGGGGTTGGGAGCCGTCCGGCGCCCCAGCCGCTGCGCGCCTGATCGAGGCCTTGGACCGTTCTTCGCACAAGTTCGATCTGGTGCTCTATCCGTCTGCACCGGGCAGCCGAAGGGTGCCGGGCCGAAGAGTTCGGTTGGAGGGGCTCCGAACGCCCGTTCAAACTCCAGCCTTCTCTATGACCGGCCGCCTTCCGCGGCGAATAGCCGGCTTTCTGTTCCGGCTTGTCCTGGCGCTCAACTCTCTTCTGTGGGTCTGGAGATGTCGGCCAGACGTCTTCTATACCGACAGGGGCAATATCCTTGGTGCGGCCCTTGTCGCGCGGCTCACTGCCGTTCGGGTCGTGGTTCGACTCCTCGGGGTCGCGACCAAACCGAGCCTGTATGACCCGGACGCACGCAGGAGTCTCTCCGCCGCAATCGAACGCTGGGCGTTCAGAGCCCCATTTTCGCTCGTCTTGTGTTCCCGCGACGGTTCCGACACGAATCGTTTCCTGACGATCGCCTTGAAGCCGGACGTGCCGCGCATCATTCGATTGAACGGGCTTGATCCGGGCCCACGTTCGAAGCCGCGTGAGCCGGACATGCCGTTGCGCGTTGTGGTGCTTTCGCGACTGGAGCCAGGGAAGGGACTAGAGGCGCTCTTGGACGCCATCCTTCAGACTGCTGCAAGTCCAAAACCGACGTTCGCGTTCACCTTCGTCGGCGGGGGCTCACTGGAAAAGCGGCTTCACCGCAAAGCGACCGATGCGGGCGCCGAGGACACGGTGTGCTTTCTCGGGAGCGTACCTCATAGCGAGGTGCCTAGTTTGCTTGCGCAACATGATGTGTACGTCTCTTTGAGTGAATACGCGCAGATCAACAACGCCAATTTGGAGGCCGCAAGAGCCGGCCTCTGTTTGCTGTTGTCTAACACACGCATTGGCGACGACGCCGATGCCAAGGCGCTGTTCGATACGAACGCGGCCATCTGGATCCGTCGGGAAAACATCGGCTCCTCCCTTCTTCAACACCTGCACCAACTCTCCACCGACTCCGGGGAGCTCGAACGGCGCAAGGCCGCGTCCGCACGCATCGCGGAGTCGATCGGGACCTGGGACGACCGCATCGGCTGGGAGTTGCGTCTGTTGGAGGAATTGGCGGCCCGCAGCTTCGAACCCAGCCGATGGGGCGCGTGGCAGGTCGCATGATCCATAAGCCCGACCGTTTGGCTGCCGAGAGCGGATTGCGTGTCAGCCTCGCGACCTCGAGTTTCCTGCCGGCCCGCGGTGGCGCCGAAATCGGTCTTCACAACATTGCATGCAGGTTAATGGCAAAGGGCCACCGACCTTTTGTCGTCACGTCCTACAGCCATGCCAACGCATTGCGGCGACAGAACATCCGGTTACCCTATCCCGTTGTCTCCTTGCCGCCGCGCCTTCTGGCATGGCGCCAAAATCATCCGGCACTGGGCCGCAAGGCCGTGAACCAAGTCTTCGGGTGGTTGCAGTCGCGTTACCGGTTCGATGTCTGGCACGCCACGTTCGGCTACCCGGTCGGTGCCTCGGTTGTTGAATTCTGTGGCCGCAACGGCCTGCCCCATTTGGTTCGCTGCACCGGCGGCGACATTCAGGTACTGCCTGAGATCGGCTATGGAATGCGGCTGGATCCTCGGATTGACAGGGAAATCAGGCATTGGCTTCCGAGAGCGGACCGGCTGGTGGCAACGACCCAAACAGTCGCCGACGAATATCGAAGCATTGGAGCGACTGAGGAACAAATCGCCGTCATTCCCAATGGCGTCGATGTGAAACGGTTCCGCACGCACAAGGGCGCCGATGACACGCTCAATGAACTTGGCGTGCCTTCCAACGCATTTGTGTTCCTGGCGCTCGGCCGAAATCATCCGAAAAAGAACTTTGCCAGCGCGATCGAGGCGGCGGTTGAACTGGCCAAACGGACCACTAGGCCGTTCCGGCTCTTGATCGCTGGACGTGGCGTCCGGGCCCTGGAGGACGACGTTACACGACTGAAAGCCTCAGGCATTGTCATACTCCATGAAACGCCCGATGAAGCCGCGGGCGCCGAAACAAAGGCGCCGGGCGATGCTATCCTCGACCTCTATGCGGCCGCGGACTGTTTTGTCATGCCGTCGCTTATCGAATCGTTCGGCATTGTCCTGATCGAGGCGATGTCGGCCGGGTTGCCGGTTATCGCGGCCAACGGTCCCGGTTGTCGCGATGTCGTGCGCGATGGGCAGACCGGCATTCTCTATTCCGGGCAAACGGCGAAACTGACGGAATCCATGAATCGCCTGCTCGCCGACGAGGCGCTCTGTCAGAGGCTGGCCCAGCAGGGGTCGGAAGCCGCGGACGAATACGACTGGGACCTCGTGGTAGACCGTTATCTTCAGCTCTACGCTGAATTGATTTCGGATTGCCGGCCCCACGCCGTCGAAGACGCTGCGAGCAAATATCCCGTCGTGGCCGGGAGTCGCTAAGCCCGCATGTGTGGACTGGCAGGATCCTTCGGCAGTCTGGCCCCCGTCCGGGCAGAGATTCGGGCAGCGCTTGACCGGTTGAATCACCGGGGACCGGACGCGGCGGGGCATGTATCGCGCGTGATTGGGGCGTTTCAGGCCCATCTGTTGCACACCCGTCTCGCCATCATTGACCTGGACGACCGGGCGAACCAACCCTTCGTCCGGGACGGTATCGTTCTGGCGTTCAACGGCGAAATCTACAACTACGTGGAAATCGCGCGTGACCTCGCCGCGCGGGGTGTCCGGCTCGCAACCAAATCGGATACAGAGGTGCTTCTGGAGGCGTACCGGCATTGGGGCCTCGACGCGCTCGACCGGCTTGAAGGCATGTGGGCGTTCGCTCTGCTCGACACAGCGCGCGGGCAGCTGATCCTTTGTCGCGACCGATTTGGCGAGAAGCCGTTGTTTGTGCGTCAGATCGGCGACACCACCTACTTCGGATCGGAGCCGAAGGCCATCGAGGCGCTCAGCGGCCAACCGCTGCAGGTGAATATGCGTCACGTCGGTCGCTACCTGGTCAACGGTTTCCGCAGCCTGTTCAAGACCGACGAGACCTTCTTTGAGGGTCTCGAGGAAATCCCGCCAGCGACCGTGCGGGTAATTGGCGTCGACGGGCCGTCGGATCAGTTCAAGTATTGGAACCTGTCCCACGCGCCGGCTTCCATGACTGGCGCAGAAGCGGTGTCCGGCGTGAGGGATCGGCTCCAGGCTTCGGTTGATTTGCGAATGCGAGCCGATGTGCCGCTGGCTTTCTGTCTGAGCGGCGGGGTCGACTCCACGGCGTTGGTGTCGCTAGCGGCGCGGCAGACGACGGCCCCGGTCAGCACCTTCTCGGTGATCGATCGCGACGAACGCTACGACGAAAGCGCAAACATCGCCCGCACTGTCGAGGCGCTGGGCTGCGACCACGTTGCGGTTCGCACGTCAACCGAGGGTTTTTTCGACCGGATGGGGGCGCTGGTCAGCCACAATGACGCGCCGGTCCCAACGATATCCTACTATGTGCACAGCTTCCTGAGCGAAGCGATCAGTGCGCGCGGCTTTCGCGTTGCCGTTTCCGGCACCGGCGCCGATGAACTGTTCACCGGCTACTACGACCACTATTCGCTCTGGTTGGCGGAACGCGCCGACCTGCCGGGCGCCGAGGCGCGTTTGGCCGAATGGCAACAGAGCTATGGCCGCTGGATCAACAATCCGCTACTGCAAGATCCACTGCTGTTTCATAGCAACCCCGGGTTTCGCGAGCACCTGTTTCAGAACAGGACGCTGTTCAACAGCTTCATGGTCGAGCCGGTTGACGAGGGTTTTGCCGAGGTGCGGTACTGCGAGAATACTCTGCGGAACCGTATGCTGAACGAGTTGTCGCACGAGATTGTCCCCATCATCCTGCGCGCGGACGACATGAACTCAATGCATTGGTCGGTGGAGAACCGTTCTCCATTCCTGGACCGAGGGCTGGCCGAATTCGCCAACCGAATTCCGAACGACCTTTTGATCCAGGACGGGCTGCCCAAGTGGCCCTTGCGTGCTGCCGTCGAAGGCATTGCTCCGGAAGCGGTTCGCCTGGACACGAGGAAGCGCGGCTTCAACGCCAGTATCGACTCGCTTGTCGATCGATCGGATCCCGAAACGCGCGATCGATTGCTTGCCGACGGGCCCATATTTGACCTAGTTCGCCGAGACGCTATAGAGGACTTTCTGTCGGCCGACCTGACCGACAACAGCTTCTCGAAATTCCTCTTCTACTTCGTTTCGGCAATGCTGTTTCTGGATGCGAGCGCCTCGGGCGCGGGCCGACGGGCAGGGTTGCTGGCAGCGACAGAGGCTGCCCTGTGACATCCACCAGCCCCTATCCGAAGGTTACGGTCTACATCGTCAACCACAACTACGGCCGCTATCTGGACAAGGCGATCCGGAGCGTCCTCGACCAGACCTTTCAGGATTTCGAGCTCCTGATTATCGACAACGGCTCCACCGATGGATCCCGCGAGATCATCGAACATTACGTCCAGCACGACCAAATCCTGACCATCTTCCAGGAAAACATCGGCCTGAACCGCACAAACAACGTCGCCTTGGACCGATCGACGGGTCGCTATGTGATGCGCCTGGATGCGGACGATTATCTGCATGCCAACGCGCTGGAGATATTGGCGGGTGTCCTCGACAATCGTTCGGACGTGGGTTTGGTGTTCCCGGACTATTTCCTTGTCGATCAGGACGGCCAGACGCTGCGCATGATCCAGCGGCACAACTTCGACGAGGTGACCCTCTTGGATCAACCGGCGCACGGCGCCTGCACCATGATCCGGCGGGAATGCCTGGAGGCGTTGGAGGGCTACGACGAATCCTATCACTGCCAGGACGGATGGGATCTGTGGGTACGTTTCATCCAGCGGTTCGGCGTGACCAACGTGAACCTGCCGCTGTTCTATTACCGCCAGCACGGGCGGAGCCTGACCCGCGACGAAGAACGCATTCTGTCGACCAGGTCGCAGATTTTGGAGAAAACCGCGCGTGCCAGGTCGAATGGCGTCGACAGTGTCGCCGTCATCCCCATTCGTGGCCCGATGATCGATCCGACGTCCATGGCACTGCGGCCGCTGGCCGGCAAGCCGCTGCTCGAATGGACGATCGACGAGGCGCTGATCGCCCGTCGGATATCCCGAGTGATCGTCACAAGCTCGGATCCGGATATCGAAGCGCATGTGCGGAAACGCTATGGCGAGCGCGTCACCTTCTTCCACCGAGACTGGCGCCTGGCGGTGCTGGACATGCCGCTGGATGAGACGCTGACCCAGGTCTTCAACGAAATGCCCGACGAATGGCGCACGTTCGATGCAGTGACGCTGATGTTTGTCGAATCGCCGTTCCGTAGTGCCCGGTACATCGATGCGGCGGTCGATGCCATGGATGTTTTCGGTTCCAACCACGTGATCGGCGTGCGGCACCTCCCGGGGACTCTGCTGCGCCATCAGGGCGACGGCATGCGGCCGATTTCCAACACGGGTCTCATTCACTCCGAAAGCCGGGAACTGTTCAAGCCGGCCGGCGATCTGTTCGTCATTCGCCGCGGCCAGTTCTTCCGCGATTTCCCGGAAGACCATCATCTAGGGCATGTGGAAGTGGACGAGGCTGCAAGCTTGCGCATCACCTCGGACTGGGCGTGGCGCATGGCTGAGCTCTATGCCAGGGAGCTTGCCGAGGCGACGGATCGACGGAAGGTTGCAGGTGACTGAAGTGGGTCGCTCGATGCCGTTTGCGTCACAGCGAAACCCGGTCTTCTACATTGCGGAGATCGGCGGCAACCACGAAGGCAATTTCGATTATGCCGTCCGGCTCTGCGACCTGGCGATCGAGTCGGGCGCGGATGCGATCAAGTTCCAGCTTTATCGCGGCGATCATATCGTCAGCCCGGTATCCAGTCCCGATCGCAACGCCCATTTCAAGCGGTTCGAGCTAAGCCAAGCGCAGCACGAGGAAATTGCCGAACGTGTCCGGGCCGCGGGCCGCCATTACATGGCGTCGGTTTGGGATACCGGCATGCTGGAATGGATCGATCCCTATATAGAGATCCACAAGGTGGGTTCGGGCGACCTGACCAACCAGTTCATGCTCGAGGTACTGGCCAAAACTGGCAAGCCGATCGTGCTGTCGACTGGGTTGTCGACCCTGGCGGAGATCAGGGAAACCGTCGCCTTCATCGGTTCGGTCGACGCGGCTTATCTTAATGACGGTAAGCTGGCCCTGCTGCAATGCACGTCGGCCTATCCGACGCCGGACGAGGCCGCCAACCTGCGCGTCATTCCAACCTTTCAGGCGGAATTCGGCCTGCCCGTTGGGTACTCGGACCATACGATCGGTCCCGACGCGGTGGAACTGGCCTACGCGCTGGGTGCGCGCGTGATCGAAAAGCACTTCACGGATACGCGCGAGGGCAAGACGTTTCGGGATCACAAAGTATCGTTGACGTGCGGCGAGGTGAGGCTGCTGATGGAGCGGCTCGAGCGCGCGGAAACCCTGCTTGGGTCGTCCGAGAAAACCCTGACCGAAGCCGAAAGAACTGATGAGCACGAGGTTTCGTTCCGTCGCTCCTTGCATGCCGCCCGAGATATCGCAACCGGCGAAGTTCTGACGCGGGACAACATCGAGGTCTTGCGGCCGGTTGCCGGTATTCCTGCAGATCGATATTTCGACGTGCTGGGGCGGCAAACGAATCGACCGATCGAAGCCCTCGCGCCTATTCGCGAAGAAGACCTTTTGACAAATAGGACGAGTTGACTGTGAAAACGGGGCTCATCATCTTCTCGCGGTTCGGCTCGACGAGGCTTCCGGGAAAAGCTCTGTTGCCGCTTGCCGGCCGGCCCCTCCTGGGACACGTGATTGACAGGACGCGTCGGGTCACGACCGAAGCCCTGATCGTCGTGGCGACCTCGGACCAGCCGGAGGACGATCCGATCGCCGAGTTCGCCTCGGCGCAAGACGTCCTCGTGTTTCGGGGTGATCTACAGGATGTGGCCGGTCGGGCGCTCGCCTGCTGCCGCGCATTCGGGTTTGACCGTTTCGCCCGGATCTGTGGCGATCGCGTGTTCTTGCCGTGGGAACTCATCGACCGGCTCTCGGCCCTGCAACGGGACGATGACCTGGACCTGGCCACCAATGCCAACCCACAGACATTCCCGTCCGGCACGATGACAGAGATTGTCAGAACATCCGCATTGGAAAGGGCGATGGGCATGACCCAGGACCCCGAGGATCGGGAACACATAACCCGCTATTTCTATCGGCGGCCGAGCCAGTTTTCGATTGGCAACATCCCGGCGTGCGAAGCCGACTGGGAATCGCTCGACCTCGCCGTGGACGTCGCGGAAGACGTGCGGCGTACTGAGTGGATGCTGCATCAGCTCGGGCAAGAGGCCGCCGGTGTGCCGCTGGAAGACATCGTGCGGCTTGCGCAACGGTGGCACCGGGAGGCGGCCTGAAGCCATGTGCGGGATCGCGGGGTTCGTGTTGAACAAGCGCGCTCGCTGGGGCGAGGGCGTGATCCGCGATATGCTCGATTCTCTGCGGGCCCGTGGACCGGAGGGTACGTCATGGCTGTCCTTGGATGGGGAGGGGACACAGCGCTGGACCCGCGAGAGCGACCTGATTGCGAACCGGCCGGCGCGCGTCGCGATCGGCTGCAGCCGGCTGGCATTGAACGATCCGACGGATTCCGGCCTACAGCCGCTGCCTTCCACGGATCGGACCATCTGGACGGCCTTGAATGGCGAGGTGTTCAATTTCCATGAACTGCGGGGCGAGTTGGAGGAGCTTGGCTATGTGTTCCGTACCCGCACGGATACGGAAGTTGTCTCCAATGCCTACCACCGCTGGGGCCAGGACTGTTTCGCCCGGTTCAATGGACAGTTCGCGATCGCCCTATACGATTCGACAACCGGTGAACTCATCCTGGCCCGCGATCGAATTGGAATAACGCCCCTGTTCTATCGGCATGATACTACCGGGCTGGTATTCGGATCGGAGATCAAGGCAATCTTGCGCACTCCGGGAACGCGGCCCGGCGCCAATCCCCGAATGCTGGCCCGCCACATCGGGCTGCCCTATAAGCTGCACCAGCGCCCCGATGCGTCGATGTTTTCGGGGATCCTTCCGGTTCGGCCGGGCGGTCTCGTCGTAGTCGACATGGCGACGCTGCAGAAGCAGGAGTCCGCCTACTGGTCGGCTCAAGACTTCGCCCCGCCGGTAATCGGTTCCTTCCAGTCGGCCAAAGAACAGCTGCGCGACCTTCTCATCGATGCTGTCCACCTGCGTCTGCGCACGGATCGAAAATACGCGTTCATTCTGTCCGGCGGTATCGACTCGCCGTCGGTCCTGGGCATTGCCAAGACCCTGTTCGGGATCGAGCCGGCCACCTTCAGCCTTGACTTGCCGGACACGCGCTTCAACGAGAACCCGTCGATCCGTGAAGTTCTGCAATCGCTGAATCTACCGGAGTCCTTCGTCGAAGTTTTGCCGCAGACGGTCGTCGATTTGTTCCCGCAAGTCGTGACCTATGCCGACGAGCCGCTGGCGACGCCGAACGCGGTCCTGCACGGCCTGTTGGCCCGGCACATTGCCGCCAGCGACGTCAAGGTGGTGCTGAACGGTGTCGGCGGCGACGAAAGCCTGTTCGGCTACCACGATCATTTCCTGTACCACCTGCATCAGCTCAGGGCGGCGGGTGACCGGCGCTTCGAGGCCGAACGCGAGGCCTGGTCGAGCCGACAGGACCGCGCGCCGGAACTTCTGGACGACTTCGAGCGGTTCCTTGCGGACGAAAATGCTCGCCATTCGCCCGATTTCCTGGCCCGTTCCAGAGGCTTCGACTATCGCGATCTGTTGCAGGAGTCCTTCCGGGCGGAACATCTGGACACCGAATCACTGTTTGACGCGGGCGACGGGTTACCGCGCACCAAGCAGGTCCAGGACCTGACTCAGCTCACTGTGCCCCACGCCGTGCGAATGGACGACAACTGCTATTTGTCCCAGGCCGTTGAAGCACGCCAGCCGTTCCTCGACCACCGAATCGTCGAGTTCGGGCTGACCCTGCCGTCCGTTTTCAAGATTCGCCGCGGTTTCGGCAAGTTTATCTTGCGCCAGGCGATCCGCGGGCTGGTGCCGGATACACGCCGGCGCGACGCCCGAAAGATCGGGCTCAACCTGCCGATCGATCAATGGATGCGGGGGCCCTTGAAATCGTGGATAGACACTCACCTCGCCGACAGCGGAAATCCGCTCTACGGTTTTGCGGATTTTGACCGTGTCCAGACCATTTTGCGCCGGCACCAGCACGGTGACGCCAACCACAGTCTCAAGATCTGGGATCTGTGCTGCGTCAACGACTGGCTGGTGCGTTTCGCCTGAGGCAGATGACGCTATGACACTCGATAGGGACCATCGCTGGAATACGACCGAATACGAGCGGCGCACCCGGGAACTCTACCGGACCGAATTGCACAAGCTCTATCCGTCGGAGGCCTGGGCGCTATACCGCATCCTGCCGCAGTGCGACAGCATCCTGGATCTGGGCTGTGGCAATGGCGCGATGGCGGATATTGCCCGGCAGATTGCGCCCCATTCCCACTACACCGGTATGGACCACCAGGAGGCGCTGATGGCCGAGGCTGGGAAGGCATTTCCCTTTGCCGACTTCGTCGCCGACGACTTGGTGGCCTTTCTGAAAGCCTGCGGCGAATACGACTGTGTGATGAGCTGGTCCGTGATCAAGTCCTTCGGCAACTGGCGGGAACTGATCGATTTGATGGTCGAGCGGGCGAGGAAATACGTCATCTGCGATATCCGGGTTGCCAACACCGATGTCGAGGCGTTTGATGACACGGTTTGCTGGGCCGACTATGGCGGACGCCGCGGCCCAATCGCCTTTCTGAACTACCCCACCTATCGGGACGCACTTCTTCAACACCGCGACGACCTCGACCGGATCGAAATCGCTGGCTACCAGAGCGAATGGGGCAGGTTTGTCCAATTGCGCCAAGATCTCTCGCCCGAAACGTTCTTGATCGTTTCAGTGCTCGTGAAGAAGGGCGTGGCCGGTGGTGAGTTCGATATTTTTGAGCGCCTGCCGGGCAATCTGGACCATTAGCGAACACCTTGTCGGGACACAGATCCATGAAAACGCAGAAATCACAGAAGACGGTGAACCTTAAACAAGGCGGCCGAGACAGCGTGTTTGACGAAGACTGGAAGCCAGGTGATTTTGCCTTCGATGACAAGGTCGCCAGTGTCTTCGACGACATGGTGACCCGCAGCGTGCCGTTGTACGACGAAACGCGGGCGGCATCTCTCGAACTTGCCGGGCACTTCGTCCAGCCCAACACCAACGTCTATGACATTGGCTGCTCGACGGCGACGCTGCTGTCGACGATGGCGTCGCAGCTCGAAGATCCGTCCGTCCACCTGATCGGGATCGACAACTCCGCCGCCATGCTCGACCAGGCCCGCGCGAAGATTGTCCGCGAGGGTCTGCAAGACCGCATTGAGCTGAAAAAGGCCGACGTGGAGGGCGATCTGAACATGAACAACGCGTCGGTCATCTTCATGAACTACACGCTTCAGTTCGTGCGACCGCTCTATCGCGAAGGCGTCCTGCGGCAGATCAACGATGCGTTGAAGCCCAATGGCTGCTTGATCCTGGTTGAAAAGGTGCTCGGCAACGACTCGCTGTTCAACCGGCTTTATATCGACCTGTACTACGCCTACAAGGCGCGCGTCGGATACAGCGACACGGAGATCCGCCAGAAGCGGGAGGCTTTGGAAAACGTCCTCATTCCCTACCGCATCGACGAAAATGTGGAGCTGCTGCAGCGCACCGGCTTTGGCTCGGTGGACATCTTCTTCAAGTGGTACAACTTCGCTGGTTTCGTGGCGGTAAAGACGGAATGAGCGGGCCCAGACCCAGCGTACCTACAGGGGCAAATCGACATTATGAGTGAACTGGCCATTCTCGGTGGACCGGCTGCCGTGACGATACCGCTTCTGCAGTACAACTCGATCGGCGAAAAGGAGCGGCAGGCTGTTGCCGAGGTCATGCAATCGGGTTGCCTGTCTGCCTTCTACGGGAGCTGGGACGAGAATTTCCTGGGCGGACCAAAGGTCAGGGAATTTGAGGCCGCCTGGGCTGAACGCTTCGGGTCACGCCATGCGGTTTCGGTCAATTCCAACACTTCCGGCCTGTTTGCCGCGATGGGCGCCGTGGGCGTGAGCCCGGGTGACGAGATCATTTTGCCGGCAACAACCATGTCCGCCACGGCCGTTGCGCCGCTGATCTACGGTGGCATCCCCGTTTTTGCCGATATCGAGGATGATACGTTCTGCATCGACGTCGACTCGGTTCAAGCCAATCTTTCAGACAAAACCAAGGCGGTCATTGCCGTCAATCTGTTCGGTCATCCCGCCCGGTTGCATGAACTGCGGACGCTGTGCGACGCGCGCGGCATCTTCCTGGTCGAGGACAATGCACAAGCGGTACTTGGAACGGAGCACGGCCGAAACTGCGGTACGATCGGGCATATCGGTGTGTTCAGCCTGAACTACCATAAACACATCCATACCGGCGAAGGCGGGGTATGCACGACCGATGATGACGAACTCGCCAATCGTCTGCAGATGATCCGCAACCACGCCGAGGCGGTGGCCGGACCCGCCGGCGTCACAGATCTGTGCAATCTGGTCGGTTTTAACTTCAGAATGACGGAATTGTCTGCCGCGGTTGGCCTGGCGCAGCTTGAGGATGTGAAATCCCATGTCGCGCGGCGCCAGGCGATCGGACGCCGGCTCAACGTTGGCATCGCTGGCCTCGACGGCCTGACCGTCCCCACGATCCGGGACGGTTGTGAGCACGCCTTCTACAACTGGACGCTTCGCTATGACGAGGACGTCCTAGGCGTGCCTCGCTCGACCTTCACGAAGGCTCTGATTGCCGAGGGTTTCCCCTGTTACGAGGGCTATGTCCGGCCGCTTTATCAGCTGCCGCTGTTCCAGCATCGCATGGCGATCGGCCGCGAAGGTTTTCCATTCACCTTGTCGGAGCGCAAATACGAGACCGGCATGTGTCCCGTAGCCGAGAGATTGTACGAACGAGAGATCATCACCCTGCAGTGCTGTGCCTATCAGGTGGACGACGCGCTTACAGAGCAATTCGTGCTAGCCGTTCGCAAGGTCCATCGCCTTTGCGAGCAACTTCAGGAACGGAGTAAGTCGCAGGCGGCCGGTGCGCGTTAAGGTGTGCGGCCATCCAAAATGAACGCTGGCCTTTGCTGGGATCTTCCAAGTTGAAAGTGGGAGCGACAATCGAGGCGCGCATGGGGTCGCGGCGATTGCCTGGAAAGATGATGCTGGATCTCGGCGGTCGACCCGTGTTGGCGCGGCTGATTGAACGCGTTAGGCGAATCAGGGGATTGGACGTCATCGTGCTTGCGACGACGGTCAACGCCGAGGACGACTGCTTGGCCGAACTCGCCAGATCGATGGGAATCGAAGTGTTTCGCGGCGACGAAACCGATGTCATGGGACGCGTACTTGCCGCTGCCCAGCAATTTCAAATGGATGTTGTCGTCGAACTGATGGGTGATTGTCCCCTTATCGATCCGAAATCGGTGGAATGTGTCTTGTCGGCTTTCAAGAATGCCTCAGTGGACTATGCGTCGGCGGCTCTGAGCGGTACCTACCCTAAGGGCACGGAAGCTCAGGTGTTCTTTACAGCCGCTCTTCAGGATGCCGCCAGCCGGACACAAGAGCCAAACGACCGTGAACACGTCACCCTTTATATTTATCGACATCCGGAACGTTACAGGGTTCTCGCTGTTGAGGCGCCGGCAGAACACCATGCGCCCGACCTTGCATTCACGCTCGACGAAACGGCAGACTACGCCCTCATTCAACATCTTTTTGACGAACTCTACCCTCGCAATGAGGAGTTTGGGCTGACCGACGTAATCGGGTTGCTTCGTACCCGCCCCGATGTCAGGCAGCTCAATGCCGAGGTGGCGAGAACAAGGATCCCACAATGACCCTGGCGACCGCCTTGATCGGTTTTGGCAAGATCGCCGCCGGCAACGCCGACGACCCCGTTATGGGAAAAACCTACCGGTATGCCTCGCACGTCCAGGCGATCCTTGATCATCCGGCTTTCGAACTGGTTGCTGTTTGTGAGCCAGACGAGGGGTTGCAAGCGGTCGCGCGCCAACGATGGAACGTTCCGGCCGTATACCCGACAGTTGAGGCACTGGCATCAAATCATCAGATTGACATCGCCGTGCTTGCCACGCCCCCCCACGGACGAGTTTCGATATTGCGGGCCTTGCCGGAGTTGCGCGCTGCCTTTCTCGAAAAACCACTTGCGTCGAGCAGAGACGATCTGGATGAGTTGACCTCCTACTGCCACCAGCAAGGGTTGCCAACGCAAGTCAATTTCTGGCGCCGCGCCGTTCCCGAATTCCGCCGTTTCGCCGAGGGCGAACTGGAAAGACTGATCGGAAAACCGCAGGCCATTGTCGCGTACTATGGAAACGGTCTTAGAAACAATGGCGTTCACATCATCGACTTCCTTAGATATCTGTTTGGCGAAGTCATCAAGGCGGACGGGCTCGTGTGGGCAGCCGATTCACTGACCTCTTCCTTCGCAGGAGACATCAACAGACCGTTCTCCCTTCAGTTCAAGAATGGTCTCGTTGCGCACTTTCACGCACTGGACTTCTCATACTACCGGGAAAACGGCGTCGAGATTTGGGGGTCTTCCGGCGTCCTGAGTATACTGAACGACAGCCGCGTTATGATCAGGCTCGGCGTGCGCCCACACCGTGGATTGTCTGACAATCGGGAAATCGCGATAGATGCCCCGCAGACGCTCACCTGCTCTTTTGAAGAAGCGCTCTATGGCATGTATGAAAACCTGGCCGGGCATGTGGCAGACGGCTCACCGCTCTATGCGCCGCTCGATGCCGTCATCTCCAGTGAGCGCGTTGTCAATGACTTGATCGGACAAATCGCGGAAAAGGCAGCCTAGGCTGCCAGCACAACACCACCGATGAACCCAACGCACAGTGCGAAACATGTCCTGCTGTATGCCGGCGAACCGGGCTCAGCGAACTTTCTTCGCTACCTGCCGCCGATATGCGCCGATGTGGCTTTGAGGAGCTCTCTCGTCGGCGAGGGCAATGGGTATGGATTCCTGCGGGACCGGGGAATGGACCTTGAGGATGTCCGGGATACGGACGCTGACCAACTGCTTTCCAGATATCGGCCGTCCGTACTCGTAAGCGGTACTGAGATGTCCCCAGACGCCAAGGGACTCGCCCTCGTGTCGGCCTGCCGCGAGCGCGGAATTCCGACGGCCGCAGTGGCCGACGGTTCCATGATGGCGCATGTCCGATTTCGTGGCCATTCAACGAATCCATTGCACCATTTCCCCGATTTGCTGTTCGTCACGGAAGACGCGACCGCAAAGGTTTACGAGGAACTGGGAGCGCCTCGCGAGTCGCTGATGGTCACGGGCCACCCGCATTATCAAGCCGTTCGCGAACGATCGCCGGAACTGCAGAAACGGGCGGTCCGTGCCATGATGCGGCGAAGGCATTTCCCGGACGCTCCGCCAGGCGCGCCATTGGTGCTGTTCGTCGCCGAACCCGAGATTGAGCGAGGAGACACGTCAGGACTGGTTGGTCGGTTCCGAGGCTGGTCCGGTAACCGGCGTCGCACCCCCTTGGCGCTGGAGGCGTTGATACTGGCCCTTCGGGACTTGGACCGCGATGTGGCGCTCTACATAAGACCTCATCCCAAGAACGAGGAAGGCGACTTTGCGGCCTACGCGGACCAGGTTTTGGGCTTCTGCGACGGGACTGACAGCGCGGGCGTGATCGCCGCGGCCGACCTTGTTGTGGGCATATCCTCAAGCCTGCTCGTGGAAGCCCCGTTGGTGGGCACGCGATGCGTTTCCATCAGAATCCGCGAAGCGGACTTCACTGACCTGCCGGAGTTTGCCCGCGGATACATAGAGGTTTTGGAGGACGATACCGCTCTTCGACGTGCAATTGGCTTGGCCGTCGAGGCGCCTCGCGACCAGCCCGTCGAGCCGCCTGCGTTGCCTGACGCGCGCCATTTATTAGCCAATGCATTGATGAAGCTCGTCCAGATTGCGGAGCCGGTCAGGCGCGCAGCCGGACTGGGCTGAGTATTTCGTGTCAGGACAGGCGCCTGATATAGGCGGCAAGTTGAGCGAGATCGAAGGGCTCGTTCAAATCGCTTCTCCTTACTGCAGTTACAACGCAATACAGGGCATCAGTTACAAACCGAACCGGCTATCGGCGACATCGTAGGTATTTCAAATGATCGACAATTCCCAGGGTGGTATTGCCCTTCGAGCGTTGCTGGCCGCTGGGGTTTCAAGCTGAAGGACTTGGTCGTTGCACCATAACACCTGTCCGACTGACCAGAGCGTTCAGCCTATCGAAGCGATGCTCGCGCCTGAATTGGAAACCGCCCACCTGACAGTACGGCCGTTCGATATGGAGCTTCTGACGGAGCGATACGTTTCGTGGCTGAACGACCGCGAAACCGTTCGGTACAGCGAGCAGCGACACCGGAGACACACGATCGAGAGTTGCCGCCAGTATTTCGACACGGTTCGGAAGAGCCCGAACTGGATTCTGGCGATCCTTCTGAAGTCAGACGGGCCAGCTCATATCGGCAATATCGGTGTGACGTTCGACAGGGCAAACAGAACGGCGGACATCGCGATCCTAATCGGAGAATCCGCCGGCCGCGGACAGGGCTACGGCAAGGAGGCATGGTCTGCAGTGATGGCGCATTTGCTGGGTCCTGCAGAGATCCGCAAGGTGACGGCCGGAACGATGGCCGCCAATTCGGCCATGATCGCCCTGGCGACTTCGTCCGGTATGCACGAGGAAGCCCGATTGAAAGGGCATTTCCTGCTGGATGGTCGCCCGGTCGATTGCATTCGGTTCGCACGATTTGCTGAACGGCAAGGTTGATTGTTGGTCGTTTCAGGTCAAACACGCCGATGAGCAGGTCAATAATTTCGATACGCGCAAGTACAAGGCGACGGGCTGTTGCGCCATTGCTGGTGCCGTCAGCGCTGCTCGAGCGCGGTCTTTATGACGTTATCGTAGCCTGCGTCGGAAACTTCATTCGGACGTTACGGATGAGGAAACCTGAGGTCGTAGTGTTTAGCCGGCCGGCAGTTGTCGAGCAGGTTCGAAATCAGGCTCCTCATTTTGACCCCACTCATTGGAGCAAAAGGAGAGCCGCGAACGCCATAAGCAAGACGGGTTCGGACGCGATTTCGCGGATTGTAATTCGATTAGGAGTTAGCCCTGCGATTCCGAAATGCATGAGCTTCGCCAGCAGTTTGAAGCCGTGCGTATTTCGTGAAGCCAATGCAACAGAAGTCGCAGAGGAGCGTAGGTTTTGAAAGCCAGGCGGCCTTTCCGGATCATCATACGAGCGCACACCGCGCGCCGGGATGCTGCGCATTGCATTCTATTGGCCAAAATATTTGAGCGTATGGGATGCAAGGCAAGTATTGCGTCCACGCGCGACTATGCGGCGCGGATTCGGCTTTGGCGGCCTGATGCCATTGTGATCCTGACCAATGGACCAATCAGGGAAACGAAGGCACTGGCGCCTCGTGCTCGCCTCGTTTACCTGGATGGTGAAGGTTTTCAGGCTCCCGGGTATACGAATGCAGAGTGGTGGCAAGAAAACAGGGACGCCTTCGACATGCTGGATCTCGTTCTAGTATGGGGGAACCAGGCGCTCGAAGACTTCAACGAGTTTTTCCCGGAAGCGGAAAGATCAAAAATCCAGGTTGTCGGAAGCCCCAAGCTGGATCTTGTGCGCCTTCTGCCGGATCGATACAGAAATACTGATAGATCCGACAGGTCGATCGGTCTTGTCGCACGTTTTCCGAACATCAACGATCATCGAGGAATGCAGCCGTTGCTGCACATGAAGAAGCGGCGCAATGTCGATCGCCTCATTGTGCAATGCAATAACGCCTGGGGCTTCGTTAGTGCAATCCGGGCAATAATAGAGAAAACGTCTTTTCGGATAAGTATTCGACCGCACCCAAACGAGCAATTGGAGCTCTACCCGGAATTCCTAAGGTTCTGGATTGGTGAGCAGAATAGGGATCGCGCTGAAATCGATGATTCGTTGGCCTTTCCAGTATGGGCTTCCAGTCAGAAAGCCCTGATTTCACCGACATCAACCTCATTTCTTGAAGCCTATCTGCTCGGCATTCCGGTAATAAACCTTGATATGATCTCCGGTACCGAGGTCGTGAACCGGCAATATGCGGAAACAGCCGCCGGCTGGCAGGCCGGGGGAATGATGCCCGAGACGACAGACCAGATGTGCGAATTGCTGGAGCGTGGTGCGAGCCCACCTGTCTGTGATGAAACCATCAATAACCAGCTCACAGACATTTGCGATTGGCATGCGGGCCGGTCTGCTTGCCTCAGGGCGGCAAGAGCCATTGTCGACGACCTGAACAACCGGCCACCCGAGCGAACCGCCCACTGGCCACGCCCATTGGTCGATCTGCGAGATGAGTTCAGTTTTTGGCAGAATATGCGTCGCAACCCGCTCCACCAGAATTTCAACTACAAGAAGGGTTACCACCCTGTCCCCGCTGTGTATGACGAGATGGCAGAGCGCGCATTCGAACTGGAACATGAGCGTCAAGAAAGCGGCCCCTCGATTCAAGGTGGATAAGTTGGAAGAGAACCAGGCGTTCGGCGAGTGGCGCTCGCTTCAGTTGGTGGCCTGGACTGGGTTCCGGATGGCTGCATCATTGCGATATCGGTAAAGCAAAATGCTCTCTTTGTTGATGCGCCTGGCAAGGTGGATTAAAGGCCTCGTTGGCGGTCTATTTGGCCGGTCTCCGTGGCATCGCCCACGCACGGAGCAAAAGAAGAACAAAAAAGAAGACTACGAAGACGATATTTACACTCTATGGTAAAGACGCGCGATCCTGACCGCTGGGAAGCGTTTCCTGACGAACACATGGCTAAACAGGTGATGACCGATATTAAGGTCAACCTGACCTATGGATTCCATCCGCTGTTCGATTGGCGTCCGTTCCCAAGCCAACGCTTGGCCACGCTGCAAATCGACCAGTTCGGTCTGAGGACCAATCCTCTAAAGGCTGGACGGCCGGTTGTTCTTTTCTTGGGTGGCTCCTTTGCCTGGGGTTATGGGGCTGCAAGCAATGATTCGACTCCGTGGGCCTTGCTGGAGCGACGCCTGGAGCTCGCGGGGTTGGACGTTTCGGTCTTCAATTTGTCAGATCAGAATTATACGAGCTGGCAGGAGATCAAGGCGTTCTGCTCAGCCGTTATAGATTTGCCTATTGTTGCCGTGGTTTCTGTGTCCGGGTTCAACGACATTTCGAATGCAGTCAGAGGCTTGTTTAAACTGCACAATCGCTACCGAGATATCGTGCGCTTCTTCCAGTGGGGGGTGATGAATGGCTTGGTGAAGCAACCCTCCCCGTTGAGGTTGCTAAAAAGGATGGCCTTGGGTCGATTGCGACCGCCCCCAGCAAGCGGAGACGTTGAGGTCGCCTGGGTTGAAGCGCCAGAGCCCGAAGAGAGACCGCTTCAGGTATATGGTCACAAGGTCGACATCGTCGGTGGTTACTGCCGCCAGCGTGGAATACCGATGATCTGGGTTTTGCAGCCAAGTGCTTTTTCGAAGAACCCCAAAAGCCGAACGGAAACCGCAATTCTGGACGAGATGAGAATCGAACGGGCCGATTTCTACCGACGTCAGTTCGAACTCTTCAAAGCACAGTTCAAAATCTGGGCTGATGAATCATGTTCGACCGAACACTTTATTGACGCCACAAGTGCGTTCGACAACGTAGCCCAAACTATATTCTTCGACTCCGCGCACGTGTCGGACGCCGGCTACGCCTTGTTCGTTGATCACGTGTTCGATGAAATAAAAGCGGTTATTGAAGACGCCTTGGCTGCAAAAACTCAGCCCGTCGGATGCGGTGCTTGAAAGAAAGCTCCGTGGAATATCGAAACCGCACTAGACAGGGCCTCTTCAAGTCTGTCGTGAGACTGGCCAGTTCGCTGGACCTATATGGGCCTCTAGCGCGGATAAGCCGTCGTTTTGTGACGGAGATATCGCCGGACGGCTCCGAGAAGAGGGCCGCTGCAGGCAATGTCAGCAACGATATCACGGTGGTCTTTCTTGATCGCGCGCGCTTTCGGGGGGATGTCGAGATACTTGCCATGCAACCGGGCATAAGATGCCTCTCGCTATCGCCAACATTCCAGCGCTTTCTGCTTGGGTCATTTGTCCGAGAGCCGACCCAGGACGAGTGGACTAGCCACACTGAGACACCGGGAATTCGTTATGAGTTTCGCAGTGCACCTGCCGGCTCGGTCATTGGGCGTAACCGCGCGAAGTACCGAGAGTTTCTTCAGCGGTTTGTTCCGGTGCTCTTTGAGCAATTTGGTGTAGATCTAGTTGTAAATAGCGACGAGAGGTATAGGCGCCACGCCGACTTGACGTGGATAGCCGACAAAATGGGTTTTCCACACGTGTGTTTGCATCGTGAGGCCTTGTTTACTGTACCAGCCACTTATCGCGATGCGGTCGACCGCCACCGGTGGTTTGGCAGATTCAACGGTTCTAAGATCCTGGTTCAGAACGAGATCACGAGACAGGTTCTTTTGGAAGCCGGTTATGCAACGCCTGACCAGTTACAAATAGTCGGCTGCCTCCGCATGGATGGCCATCTTCAGCGTTTCCTCAATGAAGACAGGAAAGCCAGATCTCCAAACGTCCGTCCGCGGGTCCTTATGTTTGCCTGGGGGCCGGGAAGGCGGCTTAGCGACGGTACGTATTTCGATCTCACGGCGGCAGGGCAGGCTACGATTCGCGCACTGACCCGCTTCGCAAAACGGCACCCTGAGGCAGAAGTGATCGTGAAGATCAAGGACATTCACGCGAAGGGAGCTGGGGGAGGTCTTCTCTCGGTGCTAAAGCGCGCACTCTTGGATGAGGTCGATACTCTCGATGCAGTGCCCAACATCTCGTTTTCAACAGAGCGAATGGCGGCAGCAGATCTGATTGAATGGTCAACTGTTGTATGTGCAATGCAGTCGACAGCGGTGTTGGAGGCTGCGGTTGCCGGTCGTCCTGTGATCCTCCCGCATTTTCGTTCACTTCGCGAGCAGGTTCGCGCGGAGGAAGTGCTGATGTTTCAAGAGCAGCGGCACCTCTTTGACGTCCCCGAAGATGAACAAGACCTTGAACGATTGGTGGAGTTGCGCTGCAAAGTGCCAGTCGTGCCACCGGAGACTGAAAAAGAGCTAAGTGGGCTATTTGACAGACTTGTGTCGCCTCTCGCGGCTGACGCTACTCACAATTGCCTGAGTGCCTTCAGAGAGCTGGCGCGCGGAGGTCGAGAGAAACGAGAGGCGATAGGAAATGGCCGTCGGTTGGAATCGCCATTGGCCAGACCCATGGTCAGCGGAACCGAGCAGCAGATCCAAAGGCCGCCGCAATAGGATCGAGCATGCCGCGATCGGTTCTGGACTGGATGCAGTGGATCCTTCCTGCAACGTGGTTTGGCAAGTCCGCGGTCGTAATATAAGAAAAGCCAAATTTAAGAACAGCTAAAAACGTAATTCCACAATGGCCAGCAGCGTTCATATTACAGTCCTGGATGGCGCGAAGAGTATCCTTCGCCCTGTCTACCACCGGGTGCAACGCCTTCAGAAAACGGTGATCGCGGATTGGGTTCTCCTACGCCCTCTTTATCGCAGGGCGTACATGCGTCATGGCTTCGCCAAGCAGGCGGCCCGCTGTTATCGATACCTGTTTCGAGCAATGAAGGTTTATCCCTACCAGCCACTGTTGGGTTTGGAAGGCCAGAATATTGCACGAAATCAAGTTTCTATACGCCCGTGCATGAATCGGTGGGATGCCATCCGCCAACACCTGCCCAAGAACGGCTCCGCGATCGACATTGGGTGCCAAAACGGCTTCTTTACGATGAAGTTAGCGCAGCATGGCCTCGCAACGATTGGACTGGAGAGAGACGAAGCCTCATTTCGGGTCTGCCAATTAGTGTCGTTAGCAAACGATCCCCTACCTGCGGGGTTCTGGCACTATGACATTACGTCGGGGTCGGCAGCGAAGCTGCCAGTCGTAGACTGCATCGTATGTCTTTCGGTATTTCACAACTGGGTTCGTGAGTTTGGATTTGAGGAGGCCGATCGCATCATGAAGGTCTTGGCATCGCGAACCCGTTCGACGATGGTTTTTGAGACCGGCCAGAATGACCAGGTGCAGGCTTGGTGGGCAACTGCGATGGACTTTATGGGGGCGGATCCGGAATCCTGGATCCGTCAGTACTTGAGAGACCTCGGCTTCGATTCTGTTAAGCATGTTGGGACATTTGCCGGTACGGCAAAGCACGAATCGAAGCGGCACCTGTTCGTTGCACGCCGCGGATCGAAGGCTTGAATTTCGTCACCCTTGCCAACGCGACCCAACTAGCATTCAAGCCTTGTGGACCAAACGAGAACTAGCCTGACGAAGAGACCGCTGTTTGTGATTTCTGGTCCTGACGGCGTAGGAAAATCGACTGTGCTGAATGCATGTGTCGACGAGCTTGGAATGCGTGGAGCTGCTGCGGGTCATTTTCATCATGTTGCCGACGCAAATGCACGGGCAAGGCTTGGGTCGAAGAGGCCTTGGCAGACGAGAATTGCGAGCAATGGCATAAATGAAGATCCTGGAAGGACCTGGTTGCGAAGCCTGATACCAGACTTCGTCAAAGTTCTGCTTGCTAGCGCAATCGATGAGTACAACTACGTGCGCAGGATCCAGCGAAAGCTCAATGCCATTGCCGCTGAGAACAAGACAGCGCTCGTCGATCGGTACGTGCACGACCGTATGGTGAGTCTGGCCATGATGGACCGACCCTTGGTGCAACGGTTCAATGTGCAAGTTGCCTCTGTGTTCATGCAACGTCCAACCAGAGTATTTGTTCTTTGTGATTCGCCCTCGGCAATACATGCGCGAAAACCAGAGCTATCGGAAGGACAGATTGAGCTATACATGAACACGTTGATAAACGTGTTGCGCAAGAAGAAGACCAACTATCAGGTAATTCGCGTCGGTGCCCGAGGTCCAAAAGAGGTTGCATCAGAGATCGTTGATATCATTTGTTGTTCTGAGGCAATACCTTAGAAGGGCTTCATTCGAGCTTTAAGAAATTGAGCCTCATCTCGCTGATTTTTCGGTCACGGCCCTCAAAGATAGCGACCAAGGTTAGCTTGAAATATGTATGGCGAAATCGGCGGCTGAGCCCGAATGCAGCCTGATGACTGAGCGCACCACACAACTAGAAACGCGCTAATGAGAAAGCAAATGCAGTTGAGCCGGCGCTCGGTCGCATATGCAAAGGCCTTGGTTTCGGATCCGCTGGCAAACTGGCCCTTTACCGCTGTAGCCAGGACTGTTTTTGGCAACACAGCCGGTGTTCGGCAGAACCTCTATGGTGAGGCGCAGCGGATTTATTGCTCCCTTCTTTCGGGCAAGTCGAAGCGTGCGACCGCTTCGGATGAAATAGGAATGAAGGTACAGGAGCTTCGCAGGAATGGAATCCTATTACTCGATGGACATTGCAACGCCAAATTGGTTGAGAGACTACGCGAGCGACTGAATGAACTAGTCGAACCAGTGTCGGAATTTGCCGAAGCGGTAACTTCCGAAAAGATCCTGCAGCTTTGTCCGGAGGTCTTGGACGTCGTTGACAACAAGATCGCCTCAATATTGCACACATACTACGGAGCTTACATTCACGTTGACGATGTCCTGTATCGCGTGCATCGCTCGGTCCCGAAAGAAGTCGCCGAAAACGAGGAAGTTTTCTCGAATTTCTGGCACTGCGACTCCAGCCCAACATCAGAGATCGCTCTTCTTGTCGTACTCTCAGACACGGATCTCTCCTGCGGTCCCACTCACGCAATAGCCAAGCAACCGACGAAAAGCGTTGTGCGCAGGACTTACCGACAGAGACATACATTCGCGGCATCCGAGATCGAGGCGAAGAACGGCCACAAAATCCACAGAATGGTCGGTAAGGCAGGGACACTGATGCTTGTCGAGACCACGAAGTGCCTTCACAAAGCAGGGGTGCCCGCACAGGGGAAGAACCGGGAGTGGTTGGCCTTTCGGATATTCCCGACTGCTGATCGAGCGTGTGATAGGAAGTTCTACAAGGATCCCGTGTACCGATTCACACATCCAAAGAAAAGAGGCTGAGAGAACTGTGTCATTGTGTCATAGCGAAGTCCGTCTGCAACGCTCCAACCTGTCTTTCGCAGGTCGAATACAACGCCGCCTTCAACAATTCCTGCTCATTCGCGAGATCCGGATAGCTGTCGGCCTATTGCGCTATGTCGTCTTCCGCCACCTGATCCGGAGCAATAGGGTCTATGAGGCCAGCGACCAAAGTCATCTGGGAAAAGACACGTTCAGCCATAACTACCGCCAGATTTTGCACAGCCTTCTTACGCACGACAGGGTGCATCATTTGCTGCATCCCGTTGTTGCAATAGAGGAAGTTGCAACCAACCTTCCGACACTCAAAACCCTGTCGATTGGTCCCAGGTCGGAAGGCGAATTGCTACTGATCGCGGGGTACGGCTTCAGCTGGCCAAACATTAGAGCCGTCGACTTGTTCTCTTATTCGCCCAGGATCGATGTTGCTGACATGCATGATCTGCCTTATGCGGATAACAGCTTCGATATCATTTTCAATGGTTGGTGCCTCGCATACAGCGACGACCAAGAAACGGCCTTGAAAGAGATGGTTCGAGTCCTGCGTCCGGGAGGGTTTATCGCGTTAGGACAAGGGTACGACAATCGCGACGAAGAACAGCGCCGAGACCTTGGCTATGTTGGAGGCAAAAACAGAAAGAACACGATTGAGGCGGTGTTCGAACCGATTTCGCAACATGTTGGGAAGATATACTTCCGGCACGATATTGATGCCGCAATGGCTGCAAAAGGCCAGCGCGCTATGATCGCTGTTATCTCCATTCAAAAATAACGATGTAACGGCTGTCGCGTGAAGGCTTACCGCTTGCTTGCGCGTTTCAACAGCTGCGGTGGATGTCACCGATGTCGCCGGTTTTTGACAAGCCTGTCGTACAAATAGGCTCGAACTGACCTTCAACAATCGTCAGGGGAATTTTAGCCGTTGGTGTATTTGCACCAGGCTTCAAGGCGAATCCTCGAAGAATTCTCATACAAAGCGGCTGGCAAGCCATAGGTCGGTTCAGTTGTATGAGCACAAGTAGGACCACTTCATTGGTTCAAGAAAGACCGTCTCAATGAAAAAGATCAACGTCGGCGCGGGCGCCCGCTGGCATGAATCAGGGTGGGAAGTCCTGGACAACGGCAGTGGAGACTATTCTCCAGCCTGGAAACACAAGGGCAAGTGCTGGGACAGCGGATTGCCTTCAAGTACTTATGACATCGTCTTTTGCAGCCATATGTTGGAACATGTTCCGCATTTTCGGCTGGAACGTACCATCGCAGAGTTCAACCGAATCTTGAAAGTCGGCGGCACCATTCGAATTTTGGTGCCGGACTTAAGGGGCGCGGCCAGAGCTTATGTTGAGGGAGACATCGGCTATTTCTCCGATGGCATCCACTTCACTGACCACCTCGGAATCGGAGGTGCATTTGTCAGGACGATTATCTCGCCCGGCAAACAGACATTGGCCGTTAGTCGTGAGTTTGATGAAATAATCGGCAGCTATGGGCACCTCTACGGTTTTGATTCCGAGATGCTGAGTATCGTTCTGGAAAAGTGGGGGTTCGGCAGTATCCAGGATTCCAAGCCAGGTAAATCGAGGCTTGAATCGCTACAACCTTTTCAACACCTTGTTCACAACGGCCAAGCATATAGTACGGACGATCCGTTCGTTGCGACTGGGGAGTTTCAGCGAACAGGCCACCCTTGGCACTTTGGCGGCTTCGACAAGCGCTCAAATAAGCAGATCGCCGTAGAGGCAGTGAAAGTTGAAGATCGCCCCTACGCATTTGAGAACGAGTATCCCTTTAGTAAGGCAGGACGGGTCGAAAGCCGGCGCGATAGGTTGAAACTTCTCGCATTTGGGGGCATTTCGCGACTGATAGATGGGACCTATGCTGCCGCGAAGACAGTCGGTTTATTGCGATTGCTGCGTTGAATGCGCAACGTAAAAAACCGGTCGGCCAAGACTGGTCTCTCGGGATCAATTCGGTCCAAGGTCGTCGCACTTAGTCGTCCGATCTGAATTGGCGTATTCGAAAGGCCATATTGCGCTTCGTGCACGTGCTTGACTGATTTTCTCTGTCCTCTGTTTTGAACCGCCGCAGCACCGTGCGTCAGTACCCGAAGACTGGATCGAAACACTAAGCCTGAATGGCCCTCCAACCGAAACGAAATGCCATGTCCTCCGGGCGGTGGCTTGTCGGTGGACCCGCACGGTGCGGCAAATCGAAATTGGCAGAGGCTGCTTATGTTGCGAATGGCCCGCTTGCAGTGCTGCGTGTTGATGCACTTCTTCACGTCTATCGCAATGAGCCCACACCACGATCGGACAAGGAGGCTCGGGACCTCTTGCTGGCCTATCTCAGGAGACCGCGCTTCATGGATCCCGCGCGCACGAAGACACAATGTCCAATCGATGACTTCGACGCTGCCGAGGACGTGCTTGTTTCAAGTGTCGCGCCAAGGGCCGGAGAACGCCCGTTGGCGATTATCGTGCGTCTCCTTGACTGCCTCAGCCATATGAGAGGCAAACAAGGCTGGCTCGTGCTCGATCTGATGCCTGAACTACACTTCGATGACTATAAGAAGATCGTGCCCGACCTCAATCTAATCGTGCTCCTGCGCGATCCAGCCGAGATGGCGACAGCGGCTTTGTATTGGCGCACCTATCCCGATGTCGTTCGCGGCGCAGGGCGTCGCCTAAAACAGACGCTGTTTTCTTGGGCACTATCGCTGGTCAGCGCCGAAGCGCTGCAAAAAAGATACCCAGGCTATGTGACCATTGCGTCGACGAACGCGGTTTGGGCAGGAGCCGTACAACTGCCGGACAGGCTGGCGGACGCAGTTCCCCATTCCGCATTGACCGGCGCGTTCGACGGTCCTCCATATTTCTCCCTCGCGAACGATGGAGTCCGGTTTCGCTGCCCGGACGGCCGCTTGTTGCCCTTGCTTGGGCAGGGGCAGTGGCGGCAAGTTGCTTTCTACCGCGAACGATTTTGGGACACGGAAACAGCGCAACCCAAGGCGGATGCGGCAGGACAATTGTCGGGACTGGATCCAAGGACGTTGGGATTGCGCATTGGCACGAAGGCACCCTACCTCATGAAACGTATGGCCGACACGCTCCTGATGCCTCAGAAAGAGTTCATGTCCGTCGCCGGAACGATCCGTGGGTCGATCGCCGGCGCCATTGGGCGATAGCGGAATGACCAGAGTAAAGATCCTCGGTGCGGGGTCGATTGGAAACCATCTTTCCAATGCAGCCAGGGCAAAGGGCTGGCAGGTCACGCTTTGTGACATTGATCCCGCCGCTCTGGAGCGAACGCGGAAAGATATCTACCCCGGGCGCTATGGCGCCTGGGACGACAGTATCCAGTTGGCCCAGGCTGAAGAGCTGGAGCCAGGAGGTCACGATTGGATCTTCATTGGTACGCCGCCGGATGCTCACGTTCCGCTGGCGCTTGACGCCTTGGGTGAACGGCCCAAGGGAATCCTTGTGGAGAAGCCATTCGCGACACCTGGTCTTGAGGACTGCCAGACACTCTTTGAGCGGGCAAAGGAGGCCGGTATTCGCGTCTTTGTCGGATATGACCATGTGGTCGCGAAGAGCGTGGTTCGGTTCACCGAGCTGGCGAAGGCGCTGTCATCGCCGCAGACCCTGGACTTGTCGTTCCGCGAGCATTGGCAGGGGATCTTCAAAGCACACCCCTGGCTTGAGGGTCCGTCGGATACGTACCTTGGCTACTGGAAGCGTGGCGGCGGCGCCTTGGGCGAGCACTCGCATGCTCTCAATTTGTGGCAGTCCATCGCTCACAGTATTGGCGCCGGACCGGTGGTGGAGGTTACGGCCTCCCTTGACTATGTGCAGGATCATCCGGCCGAATACGACCGGTTGGCGCTACTCAACCTTCGAACCAAGCATGGTCTCGTGGGACGCGTCGTGCAGGACGTCGTCACCCGGCCCGCCATCAAGTCCGCCCGTTTGCAGGGCGTCGACTCTGCGATTGAATGGCAGTGCATCCCCGCGCCTTACGCCGATGTTGTGCGAAACATCGGCGAAGACGTGAGCGAGGAATGGTTCGAGAAGAAGCGTCCTGACGATTTCATCCAAGAACTCGATCACTTGGAAGCGGCGCTGACGCATAATTTGGAATCGCCAATCTCGATCGAGCGCGGACTCGACTCGATGCTGGTGATCGCGGCGGCTCACCTGTCGGCACGGTCGGGTCGGCGGGTCGATATCGACTATTCAAAGGGCTATGTGCCCGGGGCGCTTGTTGCCGCTTAGCATTCAATATCTGGAGAGCAACGAATGATGCCGGACCTCGAATTCGACTTCGACGACTTGGTGGTATTTGATCTTGCCAACAACCATCAGGGCAGCGTCGACCATGGCGTGAGCATTGTTCGTGCGATGGGGGAATTGTCTTCAAAGCATGGCGTTCGCGCCGCGATGAAGTTCCAATTTCGGCAACTCGATACCTTCATCCATCCAGCGCATCGGAAACAGAGCGATAACAAACACGTCTCTCGGTTCCTTTCGACGGAAATGTCCCGTAATTCGTTTGAGCAACTCTTCCGCGAGGTCAAGAAGGCGGGACTGCTGTCGATGTGTACGCCATTCGACGAGGAGTCCGTAAACGTCATCTCTTCAATGGGGTTCGATATCCTGAAAATCGCCAGCTGTTCCGCAACGGACTGGCCGCTACTAGAAAAGGCGGCGTCAAGCGGCTTACCGCTCGTCTGCTCAACTGGCGGGCTCGATTTTGATCAAATCGACGATCTGTATAGCTTCTTCAATCATCGGGGGGTCGAATTTGCATTGATGCATTGCGTCTCAATCTACCCCTCTCCACCCGATACCTTGCAGCTCAACCAAATCGATCAGATGCAACGGCGCTATCCGGACGTTCCGATCGGATGGTCGACCCACGAGGACCCGGACGCCGTCGGGCCGGTTCAAATTGCGGTTGCCAAGGGCGCTAAGCTGTTCGAGCGCCACGTGGGTATTGCGACGGACGAGATTACACTAAACGGCTATTCCTCCACGCCCGAACAGGTTGACCGCTGGCTCGCCGCCATGACGGAAGCGCGCAAGATGTGCGGCGCCCCCTCCCGCCCACCGGTGCTGAAGCAGGAAACCGAAGCCCTGATGACCCTGCAGCGCGGCGTCTATCTTAGCGAGCCGGTCCCGGCTGGTACTATTCTGAGTAATGAGCACGTTTATTTTGCAATGCCGATCGAAGACGGGCAATTGGCAAGCGGTCAATATAAGCCTGGGATCTTGGCCGAACGCGGCTTCGAGGCCGACGAAGCACTGACGCTGGACGGTGTAGCGTTGCCGCCGGACCCTCCCGAACTCATCATCAAGAAGGCGATCCACGAAATCAAGGCGATGCTTCATGAAGCCGGTGTGCACCTCAACACCGACTTCCAGATCGAATATTCACACCACTATGGCGTCGAACGATTCCGCGAGGTCGGCGCTGTCCTGATCGACATCGTGAATCGCAGCTACTGCAAGAAGATCATCGTACAACTGCCAGGGCAGGTGCATCCCCAGCATTATCACAAGCTGAAGGAGGAGACCTTTCAGGTCCTGAGCGGCGAGCTCAATCTTGTGATCGAAGGTCGCAAAAGGGTCCTGTTCCCGGGTGATACCTGCCTGATCCAGCCCGGAATGTGGCACAGCTTCTGGACGTCTACGGGCTGTGTTTTTGAAGAGATCTCCACGAAACACTTCAATGACGATTCCTTCTACAAGGATAAGAAGATCAATGCGATGGAACGAAGCGAGCGGAAAACCATCGTCAATCACTGGGGCCGCTACGAACTGCCCGAGAAGATCCGCGCCCACGCATGACGCAATTTGATGACTGCATCATCTGCGGCGCGAACAACTGGGCCTTGGCCTACAACGGCCCCATTCGAAGTGGTGCATTTGGTACTGAAGTTCCGCAGGCCGATATTGGCCGTTGCTCCGGCTGCGGTGTTTTGAGGCTGGCTGAGGAATTCTGCTTGCCCGTACAGGACTATATGACGGACGCGTATCGCGAACGACTGGAACAGAGTACCAACGAGGAGGGTTATCGACGAGAGCACGACTGGCAGCAATTCGAAGTGCTTCGTCGTATCGGAAGCGACCTTCTGCGCGGAAATGTCGTTGCTGATATTGGCTGTGCTGCCGGGAGCTTCCTGGATCACATTTCCGGCCTTGCCCGAGAAATCGTCGCGGTGGAGCCGTGCCAGCCATTTCATGCCAGTTTGGAAAGTCGTGGGTTTCATGTTTTCGACTATGCGGCCGATGCCCTTGAAGAGTGGAAAGGACGCATCGACGTCGCTGTGTCATTTCATGTCATCGAACATGTGGAGGACCCGCGGACGTTCTTGGAAGACATCCGAATGCTCATGTCCAGGGATGGGCGCCTGTTCGTCAGTACGCCCAACCTTGACGACATCCTCATGGACCTTTTGCCGGAGCACTACAGGCCGTTCTTCTATCGGCAGGCCCACCGCTGGTACTTCAAGGCTGACAGTCTCGTTCGATGCGCCGAGCAAGTCGGGCTAAGGCCGCGTCGGACCCTATTCACGCAACGTTACAGCGCTTCGAACATGATGGCGTGGCTCAGAGATAAACGGCCAACCGGCGCAACGCGCCTGCCGAACATTGATGAAACGCTCGATTCCGCTTGGAAATCATATGTGGAAAGCCGCGGCAAGGCCGAACATCTGATGCTGGAACTTGTGCGGGCAGATTGACACGCAGCCGCAGGCGAGAACGCACACACTTATGGATCTGTCCGATATTGATCTCTTCGTCTTCGACTTTGACGGTACCCTGGTGCAGTCAAATGAGATCAAGCGCAGCACGTTCTACGAGGTGACGTCCCATCTTGATGGTGCGGCTGAGTTATTGCCATCGTTGATGGGAAGGGCAGATTTGGACAGATACGGGATTGCATCGGAACTGGCGCGGCAGGTCAATGGAGTGGACGCTCATGCATTGGTGGAAGCTTATACAAACCGGTGCGAGCAGCTTATCCGGACGTGCCCTGAAGTGCCTGGCGCCGGCGAGCTGTTGCGCGTCCTTGCTGAGCAAGGGCGGCCTGCTGTGGTCAACTCTGCCACGCCGGAAAAGGACCTAACAAAAGCGATCGCAGACCGCTCGTTTGCGCCGCATCTGCGCCACGTCTTTGGGCGCCCATGCAGCAAATCAAAAAACCTCGAAAAAGCCATGACGCTGTGCGAGGCCACGCCCGAAACAACCGTTATGATCGGTGATGGTGAAGCGGATCGCGTTGGGGCCGCCGAGGCCAAATGCAGGTTTCTTGCCATTCGCAGCGACCAGAACGATTTCTCCTCTGCACCGCCCTATATGGCGGAAAACCTTAGCCAAGTAATCGACTGGATTTAATGACGGGACAAGCCCGATGTTGAAGGGACGGCGCATTCTTGCAGTGGTCCCGGCCCGTGGTGGGTCCAAGGGTATTCCCTTCAAGAACCTGCGCGAGGTGGATGGCGTACCTCTTGTTGGGCTCGTTGGCCGCGTCCTTAATGACGTTCCGGAAGTAGATCGGTCGGTGGTCTCAACTGATCACGATACGATTGCGCGCGTTGCCATGGATTACGGCCTGGAGGCGCCATTTCGGCGCCCGCTGGCAATTTCCGGAGATCTTATCGGCGATATCGATGTCCTGACTCATGCGTTGCACGCGACCGAAGCCCAGGACGGGGCGCATTATGACATTATCGTCATGCTGCAGCCGACGTCGCCACTCCGTCGAGCCGATGATGTAAGCGCAACGATTGGAAAGCTAGTCGAGGAAGACCTGGATTCGGTCTGGACGGTTTCGGAGACGGATACGAAGGGGCATCCGCTCAAGCAGCTGACCCTGACCGATGGTCGGCTCGACTACTACGATCCAGGCGGCGCTTCGATCATTGCACGCCAGCAACTTACGCCCGTCTATCATCGTAACGGCGTCGCCTACGCACTAACAAGGCAGTGTCTATTGGAATACAGGACACTGATGGGCCCCCGTTCCGGCGCGGTACCCCTAGCAGGTCATCACGTCAGCATCGATACCGAATGGGACATCCGCCTTGTCGAGTTTGTCCTTCTGCAGGAACGGAGAACGAAGTGAAGGCGATCAGAGAGTTTGCCGATGCGCTGCGATTTTTCCTGACCCGCTATCCGCGCCGGACGGTCGCCGTTTTCGCGGCATCCATTGGACTTTCCTCAGTGGAATTGATGAGCGCGTCCATGATCCTGCCCGTCTTGACGTTGGGGCTCGACACGGGGGTCGACAACGCGCTCGTGCAAGCTGTGCGTGATGTATTCGAAGCGATCGGTATTGAATTCAGCTTCTACTGGACGCTGGCGGTATTTCTGATTGGCCTTGTGATCAAGGCAATCGTCGAAATGGTTTTTGGTATCTTTGTAGATACGTCGCGGGTCTTGATCGCCAAGGACTTCCGGGCCGGAATAATCGCAGGACTGCAACGCGTATCATGGTCATACCTCGTCGGTAAGCCGCACGGACTGATCGTCAACTTGATGACGCAGGAGATCGATCGCGCCACCAGCATCTTCGGGTTGCTGCAAACGGTGTCCGTCTCGTTTCTTATGCTCGTCGTGTATGTGATGCTGGGAATCGTCGTCTCCAGCGAACTCCTGGTTGCGGCCGCTATTCTCGGCATAGTGGGTATCTTGGTCGCGCGTCCGATGTTTGCCATGGCAAGGCGGGCGGGCGCGGGCGAGATCGAGCACCTACGCGACCTGTCGGCCGATCTGCTGCAGGGCATTCAGGCGCTGAAGGCTTTCAAGGCAATGGGGCGCGAACGGCCCTTGTTGAGGGCCTTGTCCGAGTCGAATGACGCTTACCTCGGTGCAAATCAGCTGAAGGTACTTGGTCAACGGCTTCTGACGGCGTCGCAGCAGCTCGTCCTCGCCGGTGGGATCGTTGCCGGTGTCTATTTCGGGAAAGAGGTGCTTGAAATCGGACTGGCCGACGTTGGGTTCATGGCGATTGTCCTGATGCGCCTGAACACGAACGTCGCCACGCTCATGAAGAAATTCCAGGCGGTGGCCAGCATGCACTACGCACTTTTGCGGATAGAAGAGTTCCACGATGAGATTGCCGAGCACGCCGAGCGGCACACCGGGACCTCCCAGACATCCTTTCCCACGGAGATTACTTTTGAAAACGTTGGTTTCGATTTCGATGGCCGCGCCGTCCTCAAGGACGTCAATCTCGTCATTCCGCCGTCCGGTCTGGTAACGATCGTCGGACCCAGCGGTGCTGGCAAGACGACTCTCATCGACATTCTTTGTGGAATGCGAAAGCCAGCTTCGGGGCGAGTGCTGGTCAATGGCGAGGAGCTTAGTGACCTCGACATGAGGTGGTGGCGGCAGAATATCGGATACGTAACCCAAGAACCCAACCTGCTGCATTTCAGTATCGGTCGAAACGTCGCTGGCTTTGATGAAAGTGTTCGGGACGAGGATATCGAAAATGCATTGAGAGTTACTGGTGCGTTTGACTGGGTGTCCAGTCTAAAGGATGGGTATGATTCCGACATTGGTGTGCTGGGAGGCAAGATTTCGGGCGGTGAGCGACAGAGAATCGCTATGGCGCGGGCGATCGCGCGCAAGCCGAAACTCCTCATACTTGACGAGCCGACCGCCGCGGTGGACGCTCGGATTGAGCAGCAGATCATCAAGACCATCCTCCAGATTAAAGAAACGATACCGATCATCGCAATTTCGCATCAGCCGGCGCTAGCTGACGCTGCGGATATTCTCTGTGAGCTCAAGGATGGGAGAATTCGGCGCGTGTCCAGTGACTCAGCACTGGACGGCAAGCGAGAACGACAGCCTGCCGCGGAATGACGAAGAACTCACCGGAGTGGGACCGTTGCAGATGAACAGCCCAGATAATTTGGCAGACTAGACTATGGCACAGCATATAAGTGACCGGTTGGCGGCCAGCTACCGATTTCCACGTCACCCGCAATTGTATCTGAAGATTGCGACGGGTCCGCTCCGGCAGCACATTCGCCGCGCGGCGTGCAAGGTCCTTCCTTCTCCCGTGCGCGGCAATGAAGCAGGGGTTGCAGATGTATCCGACCGGTTTGACCAATCCGCAAAGAGTTACCGCGAGAATGGCTGGGCCTATGTGGAGGAGTTTTGGCCGAAGCCATTTCACGAACTGCTCATTCAACAATGGCCGCCAGATCGGTACTTCGATCCGCTTCGGTTTGTAACCAAATCCTACGATTCCGGTTTTGACTGGGGCGTTCAGATGGAGTCTGATCCTCATGTCTTGAGCGAATTCCCGGTGTTCAAAGCGGCATACAAATATCTTCGAAGCGAAGGTTTTTGCCGCCGCCTCACTCAGCTGTCCGGCGATGGGATCGAGAGACTGTGCTACCAGATCCGGATGACCCGGTCGTACTGGGGATCCAGCATTGTGCCCCACATCGACAGCAGCAACACGCTGGGCAGCATCAATCTCGTGTCATTCATTGATGGAAGCGGAGGCCCTAATGGCGGAGGGCTTGGCTTCTGGCGGGACAATGAATTCAAGGAGGAAATCTTCTCTCCGATGCGATTGCACAACACTGCTGTCCTTTACGACATGACCAAGGATTTCTTTCATGGTTTCAAACCGATGCGTTTCGGTACGTTTCGGTGGACGATCAATAGTACTTACAGGGCCAAGTGATCTCAGGTTCCCGTCTGAAGTACCATTCCGAAATAGGGAGAGTTATTGGCCGCGATGCAAAAGCGATTGGTTAATCTGGGTGAGCGGTTCATTCGGCATTTTGCGCCCGAGTTGCGGGTGGACAAGAAATCGCTGCGCTACGCGCTATGGAAGCGGGCGGTGGAGTCCTCGGCCGACTTTGTCGAGCGGCACATGCTCTATGCCGAGCCATTTGAGACCCGTGAAGGCCTCTACCGTTATGTGATGGACCAGGCACCAGCGCAGGGGCTTGTGCTTGAGTTTGGCGTTCACAACGGGCACTCGATCAACGCCCTTGCAGATCTGACCGACAGGACGATTCACGGATTCGACAGCTTTGAGGGGCTGCCGCGCGACGGTCTCATCCCCGATTTCAACGATGGCGGCGTCAAATGGTATGCCGGCAAAATGGACTATGATGGGAAACTGCCACCGGTCCGGTCCAATGTAATCCTCCACAAAGGTTGGTTCGACGACACGCTGCCGAAGTTTTTCGCCGAGCACACGCACCCCATCGCGGTCGTCCATATTGACTGCGACATTTACAGTTCCACCAAATGTGTCCTGGAGAATGCAAGGAAGGGTATTTTGGAGGGTACCACCATCATTTTTGACGAGTATATTAACGTCGAAGGCTGGCAACGACACGAGCACCGCGCGCTCGTCGAATTCTCGGAAGAGACAGGTATGGACTACGAGTTCATTACCTACACCTATTTCGGCGGAGCTGCGATTAAGGTCCTTGGCTTCGAGGGCAAATCAGGACCGTTGCAGTGAGTGAATCTGCAAAACACATTACTGCTGTCAGTTTTGGGGCAGGGCGGACGGTACCGATCCTAGCCAAACAGGTTCGCGGTTGGGTTTTGTCAAAGAAGGGGAGCCGTACACGCGGCTGCCGTCAGCGGATTGGACAGCTGTCGCCGCTGGTAGCTTACGCTTGACCAGTCGAAGTTGAAGAATGGTGCTGTTGCCCTTCAGTTGGTCAGAGGACGCCTACCGGTTCTGAACTGAATGCTCGGTCTGATTCGACCAGGGCTAAAGGCGGCGCTAACGCACAAGCGCTTTCCCCTAGTTCCACTATCCATCACCAGTCACCACAGCCATGCCGACACAAAAGATCATCGCGATAATTCCTGCACGTGGAGAATCAAAGCGTTTGCCGCGCAAGAACTTGGCGGTTCTTGCCGGTCTACCTCTTGTGGTTCATTCAATACGGCACGCCATCGAGGCGGATTCCGTTTCCGAGGTTTATGTCTCAACCGATGACGACGAAATTGCCCGGATATCAGCCGAACAAGGCGCCGAGATCGTATGGCGGCCCGCGGAATTGGCTGCTGATACGGCGACGAGCGAAAGCGCACTGTTACACACGCTGGAGCACCGCAGAATAGAGGGCCGAGACGACCCGGATCTTGTGGTGTTCCTGCAATGCACGTCACCCGTGCGACAGGCCGGCGACATCGATAGAGCCGTACAGACGCTGCGAACAGCAGGTGCTGACTCGGTGATATCGGTCGCACCTAACAAGCGCCTCTTCTGGCGCCTGGAGAACGAAACTCCCGTGCCGATCAACTACGATCCGGCCAGGCGACTAAGGGAACAGGACATGGCGCCGCAGTTTGAGGAAAACGGTTCAATCTTTGTCGTGCGTACAGAGTTGTTGCGCGCAGAAGAGAATCGAATGGGTGGGAAGATCGCGTTCTATGTTATGGACTCGTGGAGCACCTGTCAGATTGACGAACCCGAGGATCTCGAGTTGGTCGAATGGATTTTGACGAAACGCCGGTTGAAGGGGTCTGCCGCGGCGCCTGGACATATTGAGAACGAATACCCGTCTTGAAACGCCGGTTACGCGCTCAATGACGGCGCTTGGTTATGCAGTCGATTGACTGTCCACTCGTCGCAACTTTTCGCGAATCGGCACCTCCGTGTCATAGACGACCTTGATGCCGTCGCCGAAGGCAGACTCTACCGTTCGGATGTCGCGCACAAGCCGCGCAAAACCGTGGGGTTCGATCGAAGCAGCTTGGTCACTCCCCCACATGGCTCGATCCAGGGTAATGTGCCGCTCGACCATGCAGGCACCCAAGGCCATCGCGGCAAGCGATGCACTGAGGCCAACCTCATGGCCGGAGTACCCAATCGGCACCCCATAGCGTTCGGCATAGGACTGGATACAGCGAAGGTTGAGTTCCTCCGGTTGCGAAGGATAGGTACTCGTGGCATGCAGAATGATCAGTTCCTTATTGCCAAGAACCGATACTGCATGGTCGATCTGCTGAAGCGTGCTCATCCCAGTGGACAGGATCAATGGACGGCCCGTACTGCGATGATGCCTGAGCAAAGCGTCATCAGTGAGACTGGCTGATGCAATTTTGTAACACGGTGGTGAAAACTGCTCGATGAAGTCGACCGACCCCTCGTCCCAACAGGACGCGAACCAATCGATTTTCTGGTTTCGGCAGAACTCGTCGATCTCCGCGAAGGCATCGCGAGACAATTCGAGGCCCCATTTGAGGTCGCCGTTTGTAGGTCCGAAGGGGTTGTCCCTCGGTCTTGCCAGTTCCTCAGGTGTGTAGACGACATCCACCGTCCGCTTTTGGAACTTGACCGCGTCACACCCCGCCGAAACCGCTGCCGAAATCAGCTTCCGCGCAATATCAAGGTCGCCATTATGGTTGATCCCAACCTCGGCTACTATATAGCAGGGGTGTCCAGGCCCAACATGACGCGATCCAATTTGGACGGGGTCAGGAACTCTCATCGACAATCCTTTGAAGTCTGCTCAATCTCGACCTTGTGCCAGCGGAATGGTCAGGGTGGTACGTGACCGGTGGTAAGTCGTCAACCGGTATTGCGGTGATGTCGGGGTGGTGATTTCTGCCATGATCGCAGCGCAAAGTTCGTTTGATATGTGTCACCGTTGCTCAGAACGACCGCATTCAATCGACTATGCCTTCTGCTCCACGGACCTTGGAAGGATGGCGCTGCATCTTCACCCGCCAACGCTGAGATAGAGACTTGATCATCCAACCTATTGAAACAATGGCAAAGTCGACTGTTGCGCTCGACCTATTTTCCTCGGATTTGGAAACTCTTGGGCACGACGAACCGGTTTTTCGCTGGCCAACACCCTACGCGGCATACATGGCTGCGAACCGAGACATCCGTGCCTGCGTCATGGACCGCGATCGCTTTGACACCCTGTCGGATGTGTGCCAGGCCGCATATGCAGCCGTCGCTGTACAGATCGAACGCGACGCCATGAGCCTGACAAAGGCGGCGCTGGACATTTCACATGCGCGCCGCAGCGGCATCGACCTTATCTTCGACCCAAAGCAGTCGCCGCTTGCTCATATGTTGTATCAGGCAGAATGGCATGGGGACGCGCCCACGGTGAGTGTCGGTTGGATGGCGTCTGCTGGCAACCTAGGGCTGAACGATCGCCGAGAGTCGTTTGATTTCCTGCGACGCGCCCGCACAAAACTCACGATGGCGTTGCGCCCAGTGCAGGGTCGTTTTGATCTACACAACAACAGCCCTCTTTTGGATGAACTCGTTGCTGCAAAGCAGCTTCGTCCAGTGCTTTTGCGGCCTGAGAGCTGGACCTGGCCGCGAACGGGTGATGGCAATCCTGTCTTGGAGGAGGTGGCCTGCGACCTGAGCGCGCACGTCTCCACGATCTTAATCGACCTAGAATGTGGCCGTACGCTGGCGCGCAGCGTTGGCGAGATTCTCGAGCATATTGCCGCGCAGTACCTGAATTCGGCGCATCTCATGGCGCAGCATCTTCAAAGCAGCATAGGGACAGGACGGTTAGGCAGCTATTTGGTCGGGGGCACGCCGAGTTTCCTGGGGCGTCTGCTCAACTGGCACTACTTGAGCGCTGGGCGGCATGTTTGGAGGTTTGGCCACGGCGGTGATCGGGCCTTCTTTGACGACGCCGTTTGGTGTGCCAGCGAGTTCCCATTTGTTGAGCAGTTCCACGCGCATGGCGCCGGCGAGGCCGAGGCAATCAGCGCGCGCTTTCGGAGAGGCAGCATGACCCACATTGCCGGACCACTCCCCAAAATCATCGGTGTCGGTTCAAACCGGCATCAGCGCGTTTGGAAGTTCTGTCACGACAAACCGACAAATGGTCTTCGGCACCGCCGGGCTCCAAAGATCGTTCTGGTCGCGGGTTCATTTCTTGGCGAAGCAAAAATGGGCACCCTCGAAACGAAGCTGCCAGATCAATTGGTCGCAGATTCACAGGCTCAGTTGATCCGAATTCTCCTGAAGAGGGGCTACAATGTTGTTGCGAAGGCACACCCCAAGGGGGTTTTCACCAAGTCACCTCCTCAGATAGCTTGGGGTGCGGAGGTTGTACAGGGCCAATTCGATCCTACTGCTCAGGATGCCGACTGTTTTGTATTCGACTATGCTGGTTCGGCTTTTTTTGACGCATTGGCAAGTAACAAGGGTGTCGTCCTGCTGAGTACACCAAACCGGCAGATTGATTCCACAAACCGGGACGACTTGTTCATGCGCTGCCAAGTTGTTGAGGCACGCTTTGACCCCTACAACCGCGTGCGAGTTGATCCGGACGAATTGGTTGAGGCGGTCGAAATCGCGCGTGGAAGCAATGGCTGCCCGGAGTCCTTTGCGCGACGCTACTTTTGGCCAAGCGACTGACCCCGACAGGCCCGCATGCGTCTCCATGTGCTGACCCCGGGGTTCATTTCCCCAAACACCCGCGCTTTCCTGTTTCCACTTATCGTCTGGCGCCGCCAACTGGCCGCCGCCGGTGTCGAAGTGCGGTTGTGCAACGATCTATCCGATGGCCTGACCGACTGCGATGCTGTCCTGGTGGACAGCAAGTTCCATCGTGATCGTTGGCGCGAAGATGCGGAGGGAGTCCTGCAGGAGCTGCAATCCCTTGCCGACCGCACAACGCTTATCTATTGCGACACGACTGACAGCACCGGATGGGTTCAGTCCGAGGTGCTGCCGATTGTCGATCTCTACCTCAAGTCCCAGCTTCTTCGCGACCGCAGCGGTTATCTGAAGCCGTTCTACGGCCATCGTCCCTACACCGACTATTACCATCGTCGTTATGGCGTAGAGGATGATGTCCCCGAGTGGTCGAGACCGGTTGCTGATCCGGCCAGCTTGGCCAAGCTCAGGCTGAGTTGGAACTCCGGCCTGGCTGACTACTCACTCTTCGGGCCGTACCGAATGGCGCTCTATATGCGGCTACCTCTTCGCGGTTTACTGCGGTTCCCTGCTCCGGTCGCAGGGCCGGGCGGTGCCCGTCCGCATCCCGTTACGAGCCGCTTCGCAACGCGGTACGCGCGCAACACTGTCGGGTGGCAACGACAGCAGATTCACCAGAAATTGGCGGGGCGCGTCCAAACCAGAAAGATTGGCCGGAGACTTTATTTTGATGAACTTAAGAGAAGCAAAGTCGTTATCTCGCCTTTCGGATTTGGTGAAATAACTCTCAAGGACTACGAAGCGATCCTGAACGGTGCCTTGCTTCTGAAACCCGACATGTCGCACATGACGACTTGGCCCGACCTATTCGAGGCTGGCCGAACCATGCTCACGCATTCATGGGACTTGAACGATTTACATTCCGAGCTTGAGCGGGCTATTGGAGGATTTGATAGCTACGTTGACCTCGCGGAAGAAGCGCAGGTCCGGTACCGACGCCACACCACGGACGCTGGCGCAGCCCAGTTGTTTGCCGACCGCCTGATAAAACAGTTGCGCGTTGAAGAGAGCGTTCATGCCTGATTCTTCGTCCGATGCATGATCGAAACGCTGCATTCGATGACGGATACGATGGCTGAAGCGGCGGCGTCGCTGGGCTACCAATTGCCCCATCTGACTATTGAGTGGCGCAAGAACAGTGACCCCTTGTTCATCAGGATAGCATCAGGAGTATTCCCCGCTGGGAACGGAGTTGTGATCGGCGCAGACGGCATAGAGCCAATGCCCGAGCTTTTCGATCTGGACGACGTCCAGGTCGCTGTCGTAGGAAGCCCTATCGTTGCCGAACGTATCGATCGGCTCGGCGCAGCCAAGCTCGCTGCCAGCGGCATACGCGAACCGCGGTATCTAAGACTGCTAAATGGACAGTTTCTGATTCTGATAGTGGATCGTGAGGCGCCGAATACGCTTTATGTCATCAATGACCGCTTCACTTCGATACCGCTTTACTGGGACGATAGCAGTAGGCGGTTCCTCGGAGCATTTCTGTACGCAGATCTATTTCGTAGGCTTCGGGCGGAAGGAAATGCGACCACGCAACCCGCGAAGCTTTTCGAGTTTCTTTGGCTGCAGCGGCTCCTTGGCGATAGGACCTTAGATGGCAGTTCACTATTCTTGCTACCAGCCAGTGTACTGAGGGTAGACGCCAGCGGTTCGCGGTTCTCAAGCTATTGGAGACCAGACTTCACAAAAACGCACCGTTCAGACGATGTGGCGTCAAACGAACTTGCGGAGTTGTTTCGGTCCTCCATGCGCCGAAGAACGACGGATGGAAAGCGCTATGGTCTGTTCTTGAGTGGCGGCTTCGACAGTCGAATGGTGCTCGCCGCCTCGACCACTCCGATGGCCTGTTTCACTGTCGGTCACAGCGATAATCTTGAAGTCGAATGTGCACGCGCGGTCGCCGATGTGCGCGGCGATACCCATGCCTTCCTACAGTTGCCTGAGGAGCATCTCGTTCGTACTGCAGACGCCGGAGCATTCCTGAGCGGCGGTATGTATGCATTGGATCACGCGCATTTCCTCGGATTGCGCGATTTCGTGCGAACCCACGCCGATGTCGTCTTTCATGGCCACGCCATTGATTACCTGTTTCAAGGGATGTACATGCACGCCCGCTACAGGCGTTTCCTGGGGCGGGAAACTTTCCTTCGCACCGCTGTGTCCTTCCCGGATGATCTTGTCTCCGCGTTCCTGCACAACGCGTCGTACCGATTGAAGTATGTAAATTTGCTCGAGCTTGTTGAGCCCGAGTGGCGGGCAGAACTTTGGCGACATTTGACGGAATCGGTGCAGCGCACAATGGCGCTGGGGAGTGATGTCTGCGATACGCCTGAGGACTATTGGGAATACTTCATTATTCATGCGCTTGCTCGACACTACTCTCACCCAAACATCGTCAGCAAGATGCACTGTGCAGAGCAACGTACTCCGGCCTTTGACAATGAACTCTTTGAGTTTTATCTCTCGATGCCGTCACACCAGAGGATTACTGCGGGCGTACTTCGTGGTGCGCTTCGCAAGTTGAATCCCGCAATGGCTTCTCTTCGTATGGGCAACCACGGTATGCCCGCTGCCGCTTCTCCGGCATACAAGACTTTCTATATGGTCACCCGCAAGTTGATGCGCCACCTTACGGGCAACAAGATGCTTCGGACCCCAGGAGTTGAAGATCGGACGTGGCCAGATCGAGATCGATACCTCTGCGAGCAGCGTGCGTTTCAGACAATGGTCAGGTCTGCAATCGAATCGGAGCGTTTGGTCGAAGCACTGCCTTTCTTCAACTGGGATCTGCTACGCCAAAAGGCAGACGGTTGGATGGCACGTCCGTCCGGTGGTGCGGGCCTGCTGATGAGCCTGTTGACCATACATCGATTTCTCCTCCTTACCCGGTAGGTATTCTCGGCCCCACCACGTTCCCCAAAGTTCGCCATGAGAGATCTTACGCTCTGATTATCCCGTTCACGCGACGACCGCTGCGCCCGATCACCGAGTGCCCAATGCAAAACTGCGTTGCGGATGTCCCAGAGGTAGCCACGGCTTCGGGACTCGTGCGATCTACCAGCAACGATACGACCGAGACCAATCCAGTCACTGACGCACAACGGTGAAGTTCATTTCTTGATCACAAAAAGCGGCACAGTCTAGAAGTGCATGAAATTGCAGAATAGACTCGGGCGCCAAGACGCACGCGTTGGATCACGCGGCTCCACCGGACCCCGTTGGTTTCGTGGCGTCCGGGGCACGAGACTTGCCTTGACCGCATCTCTTCCCGATGGTGCCGATGAACATGTCGCCGCAATTGATCAGCGCGGCTTCGAACCCATGATATCGAGTGGATCAACTCATTCGCTGACGGAAGTGTTAATGGCCGACAAGACCGTGAAGCCCCAATCCACCCAAGCCGTCACGTCGGCCTTGGGGGGCTAGGAGGGTCGGACCGTGCCGTCCGAGACCCGATTTCAGTTCGGCGAAAACTGGCGCGATTATTCAGTCAGTGTAGACGAAGATGACGTCACATACGCCGTCGACGGTCTCGTGGCGCTACTACCTGCAGAGGCCTGGTCTGGCCGCACGGTGGCGGACATAGGCTGCGGCTCGGGGTTGCACGCCTGTGCCATGCACCGGCTTGGCGTTGCAGAACTGACTGCAACGGATTTCGACGGCGCCTCCGTCGCGACGACCCGACAGCTACTGAAGGACCAGACAGGAGAGTCGAGCGACAGGATCATCGTCGATGATATTTTGGCTAGCCGCCTCGGCGAACGGAAGTTTGACATTGTCTATAGCTGGGGCGTGCTGCATCACACGGGGAACATGTGGGGCGCCATCCGAAATGCGGCCAGCCTAGTTGGCGAGTCCGGTCATCTCGCTATCGCAATCTACAAAAAGACGCCGTTGTGCGGCTTCTGGGCCGCGGAAAAGCGTCTTTTCTGCCGACTCCCAGCTGTTATTCAGGACGGCTTGAGCTGGATTTTCGCGGGGCTATTGTTTCTGGCCTACAGCGCAGTCGGTCGCAGACCCGCCCGCGACTACGGCCGTCAGCGCGGCATGCGGCTCTGGTATGACGCGAAGGATTGGCTGGGCGGATTCCCATACGAGAGTGCCGAGCCCGATAATCTTGCTGCCTTCGTCGAAGCGCTGGGCTTCGAAACGATCAAAGTGATCAACGATGGCCCCCCGCCACTCTGGGGGCTGCTGGGCAGCGGCTGTGCCGAGTACCTATTCCGGCGAAGATAGCGGCTCAACCGCGCGGATGAACCAATGCAGTGGTTAGCAGATATTAAAGCAGCGCTTCCGTTGCGACCGCGGGCGTTCGATTGGATGGACTGAACGGTCATGTGTGGCGTTGCAGGAATTCTGCTTGATCGTCCCGAAATCGGCGAGGAAGCCCTTGCAGCCGCGGGACGGGCAATGGCCGACCAGATCGTGCATCGCGGCCCCGACAGTGCCGGCGAATGGGTCGATCCCTCTGTGGGGCTTGTGCTAGCCCATCGACGCCTGTCCATTATCGATCTGTCGGAGGCCGGGGCTCAGCCAATGGTGTCGGCATGCGGGCGGTATGTCATCTGCTACAACGGAGAGGTCTATAACGCGGAAGAATTGCGTTCCGCGCTGGCTCCGCGCGGTATCGCCTTTCGGGGGCATTCCGATACCGAAGCAGTGCTGGAAGCTTGTGCTGCCTGGGGGGTCGAAGAAGCCGTTGGCAGGTTTGTTGGCATGTTTGCGTTTGCGCTGTGGGACCGGGAGGAACGGCGGCTCTACTTGGTGCGTGATCGCATGGGGATCAAGCCGTTGTATTACGCCCGTTTCAACGGCAGCCTGCTTTTTGCGTCCGAACTGGGTGCATTTCTGACCTACCCTGGATTCTCATCTAGCCTAGACCCGATTGCCATAGGTGGTTTTCTGCGCTTCGGCTATATCCCCGCGCCGCGATCGATCTACGAGAGTGTTTCGAAACTGATGCCGGGAACGATTTTGGCCGTTTCAGCCGGGGAGGCGGAATCGGTCAAGGAATATTGGTCGCTTGGGCAGGTGGTCAGGGGCGCGAGGACTGACATATCGATCGACAGCACCGAAGAAGCTGCAGAGATGCTGGAGCCTCTGCTGCAGGATGCTGTCAAATGCCGGATGCTGGCAGATGTGGGGATCGGGTCATTTCTGTCCGGCGGTATCGACTCGTCGTTGGTATCGGCGCTGATGCAAGAGGCATCGAACCGTCCGATCAAGACGTTCTCAATTGGTTTTGGGGATTCAACCTACAACGAAGCGCCTTATGCAGAGGAGGTGGCCCGAAGCATCAACAGTGACCATACCGAGCTATACATCGAACCGAAGGATCTGTTGGACGTTGTTCCAAGCCTCCCCAATGTCTACGGTGAGCCATTTGCTGATTCGTCACAAATTCCGACTTTGGTCCTGAGCAGGCTGACGCGCGAGCATGTCACAGTCGCTTTGTCAGGCGACGGGGGCGACGAGTTGTTTGCGGGATATAACCGCTATCTTTGGGCCGAAAAGATGGCGTTTGTGCGCAAGAGATTGCCTGCGCCGCTGCGAAACGGTTTGGCTCGGTTAATTGGTGCCGTGCCGTCTTGGGTTTGGGAGTCGGGGGTACAGGCAATTGTCGACAGGCAGTGGGGGGCGGGTAGTTCCGTCGCGCGCCGCATGCATAAGATCGAATCGATTCTAAGAGCCAGGGACAATGACGACGCCTACATGCGGCTGATTTCCCACTGGACTGATCTTATGCCCCTGAACGGGGAGCAGATGTCGCCGAGCTATAATTGTCCGCGCTCTGTTGACTTGACCGCACCGGTGGAGCGCATGCAATTCATCGACATGCTGACCTATTTGCCCGATGACATCCTGACCAAGGTGGACCGTGCCTCGATGGCGCATTCGCTGGAGGTCCGGGTGCCACTATTGGATCACCGGATTGTGGAAACAAGCTGGAAAATGGGACTTTCTGCTAAGCTCAAAAACGGGCTCGGCAAGAAAGTCCTGCGCCACATCCTCTACCGACGGGTTCCGAGAGAATTGCTTGATAGACCTAAAATGGGGTTTGCGGTCCCGCTTGACCGATGGTTGCGGCGGGAACTGTATCCCTGGGCACGGGACATTGTGTTTGACACGGACTGGCAGAGCGACTTCGGCATCCCGGCTAGGCCGATTCATGAGACATGGGAGCGACATTGTTCAGGCAGAGACAACTGGGCCGATCAGCTTTGGGTCGTTCTGATGCTCGGGGCATGGCAACGGGATCCCACCAGAGGGTTTCAACGGTAACGGTGCAGATGGCAGCCGTCTCTGGCGTTTCCTTGCTACTGTTTCAGGACTACCTAACGTGCCGTTGAGAGTCGTTTTTCTGATCCAGAACCTTCACTACGGTGGCGCAGAACGACAATTGGTCGGGCTTGCAAGGGGGTTTCAGGAGGCAGGATGCGAGGTGACAGTTGCGACGTTTCGTTCCGGTGGTGAACTCCAGTCGACCCTAATCGCTGCTGGCATCAAGCCCATTTCGCTGGGAAAGTCCGGTCGTTTCGACCTGTTGCGGCCAACCCTTCGTCTGATCGGGCTCATTCGGTCGCGGGAGGCCGATATTCTCTACAGTTTCTTGCCGGCGGCCAACGTCCTTGGGGCGATTGCCAAGCCCTTCCTGCGTTCATGCAGACTGGTCTGGGGTATCCGTTCGGCCTTTGTCGATCTGGGCCGGTACGACCGGATGACCCGGTTGTCCTATACAGTGCAGGCTTGGTTGTCGTACATGCCGGACTGTATCGTCGCGAATTCCGTCGAGGCACGTTCGACCGCAATTGCGGCGGGCATTTCCAACAAGAACTTCCACATCATTCCCAACGGCATTGACACCGAGCGTTTTTCGCCGGATGAGCGACAGCGTGCTGAGACGAGGCGGGCATGGGGGATTTTGCCGGAAGCGCCCCTTGTCGGGATCGTCGGACGCCTGGACACCATGAAAGACCATCCGACTTTTCTCCGCGCGGCAGCGGAAATCTCGCAGGCGCGAAACGACGTGCGGTTTGTTTGCGTCGGCGGAGGACCAGCCGATTACCATGCTGAACTCCGTCAACTCGCGGCCGACCTTGGTCTGAACGATCGGATTTCTTGGGTTGGTCCCATGGATGCAGTGGAGTTGGCGTACAACGCCATTGATGTTCTGGTTTGCTCCTCCCATGGCGAGAGTTTTCCGAATGTCGTTGCGGAAGCCATGGCCTGCGGTGTGCCTTGTGTTTCGACAGACGTCGGCGCAAGCCGGTGCATCGTGGGCGCTGCGGGTCGGGTCGTGCCGTCGAAAGATCCCATTGCATTGGCCGAGGCCGGTCTGGCGATTCTCGCGCTGCCGCCCGAACAGCGGCGCCAAATGAAAGTGGAAACCCGGCAACGTATTCTCCAGAACTTTGCGCTTCCTCGACTTGTGGATCGAACGATCGAACTCTTCGAGGTGGCAGCATGACTCGTGTGCTGCATGTGATAACCAGCCTCAAGCGAGGTGGCGCGGAAGCCATGCTGGTAAAGCTGTTGTCCGGCATGGACCCACAGAGATTCGAAAACCACGTTGCCACGATCGTCGAGGGCGGTGCGCTGCGACCGACGATTGAAGCTTTGGGCGTTCCAGTGGCAGATCTAGAGGCGCGCAGTACAGCCGCCGCGCCGAATGCGGTATTCCGGCTCCTGCGCCTGATCCGCCAACTCGATCCGGACGTCGTGCAGACGTGGCTCTATCACAGTGACCTCGTTGGGACTATTGCCTCTCGCATGGCAAGGGTGCCTGTCTTGTGGAGAATCTCCTGCTCCGACATGGAAATGCGGCACTACTCGCGACAATCAAGAATGACCTTGAAGCTGTTGCCCTGGTTGTCGAAGCTGCCCGAAGCCATCATCTCAAACTCTGAAGCAGGACGTCGATCGCACGTCGCCCTTGGGTACCGCCCAAAGCGTTGGGTCCTGATCCCGAACGGCTTCGATACAGAGAAATTCCGACCCGATCCAGAAATGCGTGTCAAAATGCGCGCCGATCTAGGTATCGATGCGAGCACACCCGTGGTTGGGATGGTCGCCAGGTACGATCCTCACAAAGACCATCGGAATTTCATCGAGGCTGCAAGCCGCTTCAGCAAACACCGCCGGGACAGCCGGTTCCTGTTGGTCGGACGCGACGTTACGGAACGCAATTCTGAGCTGGTTGGATTGATCGAGGGCGCCGGCCTCGCGGGCAGGGTTGTCTTGCTGGGCGAACGACAGGATATCTCAGATGTGGTGCAGTCGTTTGATATTGCGACCCTGACATCGATCAGCGAGGGGTTCCCAAACGTGGTGGGCGAGGCGATGGCCAGCGCGGTACCATGCGTGGTCACTGACGTCGGAGATTCGGCGGCAATCGTCGGCGAGACTGGCCGCGTTGTACCGCCAGGGGACGGGGCGGCATTGGCTGCCGCGTGGAAGGAACTATCGGAGATTGAAGTTTCTCAGCGCGTAGCCTTGGGCAACGCGGGACGCAAGCGCATCATTGAACAATATGCCTTGCCGCGCATTGTCACTCAGTTCGAGGATCTTTACGCGCGGGTATGTCAACAGGCTGCTCGCTGAAACGGTCCAGCCCATCGGCCAAGGCTGCGCCGTTGCGTTCACACGTCGGGGTCACCTGATCCCGTCCGGTCGGCGATCAGCCGTGGGGCCGATTATCCGAACAATATCATTCCGTTGACGTTCTCGCCCCGGCGAATCCACTCGGTGCGTTGGGTTGCACCAGCAGGAACCCAAGGAGCAGCCAGAGGATTCTCTGATACAGCATGTCGTGGAACAGCGATACTACGGCGAACACGGACAGCAACAGAACGGCCGCTTTAGCAGAAGGCAACAGTTCTCCTGCACGTGCGTTGGTTCGCCGCCACATAACGGTGAACACGCCTGTGAACGCGGCTGCAAAAACCAAAAATCCAACAACGCCTGTCTCAGCAAGCAGCCAGAGCGCGGTGTTGTGTATTCTAGCTGGCTCGTTCCCTTGAGCCACCTGGTCTCGCAAAAATCCTCCCAGACCTGTACCGAGAATGGGATTGTTCATCCAGAGAGCAAGCGCATCCATCGATAAGGCAAGTCGCTCGTGCGACGACGAATCGGCGCCAAGCCCGAGAACTCGAGCCATAACCTGTTCTGATGCGTCCGGACCGCCATAGCCTTCCAAACCAACAAAACCCAATACCGTCAGAAGTTCTGGCCCATAGTTCGCGATAAAGTAGAGAGGAACAGCGATCGCAAAAGAAATTATCAGGTCCTTCCAAGGTGGTGACGGCAACACCATCAGCACAAGCAGAATAACAGCGAGCCCGATATAGGTGCTACGAGACCCGGACCACACGACGCCAAGCAATAACATTGTCAGTAAAACTCTTCTAACCCAAATACAATAGGGTTTTTCCATGCTGCAGATAAGGTTGTTGCTAAGAACAACTGAAAAACAGGCAAGCAGAAAGAACCCGTAGGAATTTGGATTTGCTAGAAGTCCGACAAATTGAAAGCGTTCCGCGAATATCTCTAATTTAGAAATATGCGAGTGTACAATAAATAGAAGGGTTTCAACTGAAACCGTCAGAGCCATCGCAGTGCAAAGTGAAATTGTGAATGCGAGTCTGACGTTTTTCGGGGCGCGGCCGATAACTGCTCCGGCAAGAAAAAAGGCGATTAGCACAAACCAGCCGACCCCACGATTGACGATCGCCCACGATCCTGGATTTCCAGAAGTAAAAAACGCAACTGTGAATGACAGTAAAATCACGCCGGTTAAAGCAACCAACCAGAGTGGCAGATAAGGGACATGCCACTTGGGCCGCCACTTTCCGAAGACAAGAAGTGTCAGAGCAGCAGCTGCAACGACACCGACAACGGGATCTGCTGCATTGATGCGAAGACCAATAATGCCGAAGGGCAGGGTGGCTTGAATCTGCACCAAGACACCGAGCGCAATGGCAACGCCGAACCCCGCCCAACGATTCAAGGGACTTTGCCAGTACAGCCCGAATGTCGCCATCTGACTGACGCGTGAGTTCGTCACCTATTCTTGGTGAGCATTGACAGACCGATTAAAGGGATTAGCAGGGCGATGATACTGAGAATACCAAGCATAACTGACACTGAAATGGCGGCGCTAAGCGAGATACCGATCTCGTGAAATAGCAGAACAAAGGCCAACTCCCGGATGCCCCAGCCGCCCATGGACACCGGTAGAGAGGCTATCAACATCATCGGTGGCAGAATCATCCAAAGTAGTCCCGGCTCGAGGTTCAAGCCCGCCGCCTGCGAAATCAGCACCGCCGATGAGATGATTGCAATCTGGCTCGCAATCGTCAGGAAGACCGCACCGACCACAACCCGCCGCTGACGGAAATAAGCGCATAGCTCCGTGAACACCCGCCAAATCGGGCCGCTTCCGTGACCAAGGGACTCGCGATTATACAAAAGCAGAACCGCGACGGCGGCGAGGACGGCCAACGCCAAGCCCGCCACGAGCAATTGGGTCGACGGCGCTTGTTGGTAAAAGGCAGATCTCTCAAAGAGTAGAAACACGCCGGGAACGCTCAAAACCACCATAACAATGAGCACGAGGACGCGTTCGAATAACGTCGAACTGATCGCGCGCGTTGCTGGTACGCCGCATTGGGCGAGCATGACAGGCCGAACCAGCAGATTACCGAATATCAATACGCTGTTGCTCAAACTCCCATACACAGCGGCACGTGCCACATCGTACATGTGAGCGGTGCTGCCGACGCTCTTCAACACCATTTGCCAGCGTACCACCGTGACCAGAAACTGGACAAAAAGAAGGACCAGAGCCAGCAGCAATTGCCAAGCGTTGTGCTCGACTTGAGCGAAATGTGCCTTTGCTTCGCCGTAGTCGACCTGCCAGGCCAATACAGTAAGCAGCACTATACTGACCAGCAGCTTGACAGACCTGATGTTGGGGCGCTTCAGGATCTCTAGGGCGCGCATACAAATCCTTGGTGTTGCTGGTCGCGTCGCGATGGACAATAAAATCCATCATTGACTAATTGGGTTAACCCGTTATTGCAAATCAGGACATGAATGTAACGACATCTCTCATCCGTGTGTGACCGAATTGCAACGAAGACGTTGTCAGTACATCACATTTTCACCCCCCGGCAGCAAGCCAAGTGGACCGGACCAGATTGATCGCACCTTCGCTCGATGGTGGGAGCCGTTCATCGCAAATCTGGATTGAGCCGAAGACGATGCCGCTTTTCAACACGGCCGCCGGAAGCGCTATAAGATGTAGCATTTGCCTCGACCAAGAGTGGGGCGCCAACAATGCGAGATGCTACCACGGCGCCTGAAGCATTTCCCATGTGGCCAAGATTGCATTCCATATTGCTGGTGACAGTCACGGCCTGTAGACGAAATGCGTCGGTCCGATACCGGCGCGTCCGCCCGCCCAACCACGACAAGCTCTATCCAGAGGGCGTTTGGCGGCCACAGCGGCCTTGAAGATCAATGGAACCAGTGTGGTGACAATAACAATCACATCGTGGCGTAGGGCTATACGCAACGACCCCTACGGTGTCAGCCTCTCGGTCCTGACTGGCGTTGCTGTACCGCTTGCTGTGTTTGGCAAAGCGGTCATGGCAGTCTCGCTGCCCTGATTGCGCTGGTTCTGTTGCTGGATCCGGTATTGAGAACGAGGGTGTTTACCATTGCTACCCGCCGGGAAGGAGTTGCTGTTTCTGTATTCTTCCTGATCGCCTTTTCGAGCGCACTCCTGTCCGACCACACTGCAAAGTCCCTCTTCAATCCGTTTAGCAGCGTTCTATTTGTCGGTTTCGCCACCGTCCTCGCCACGTTCCTATCGGAAAGTGCTGCCCTGGCATGCAAAGCCAATCTCATCGCGTCTGCGGTCACTTTCGCCTATGTGTGTTGGACGGCCTGCGTTGATGACGGTTTGCACATCTGGCTGAGTGGCCGCAGCGACGAACACCAAAGCGCTTCATTGGGCCTTAAGAGGTTCTGCTCCAGCGCCGCCTAAGGGCGTGTGCCGGCAACCCATTGAAAAGAATGGCGCACCCGTCAGGATTCGAACCTGAGACCTCTGCCTTCGGAGGGCAGCGCTCTATCCAGCTGAGCTACGGGTGCGCTTGGAGCCGGGTTATAGACGCCGCGCCGGTTGTTCGCCAACAGAAATTCAATCGCGGGGTGCACAAGCACGCGCCGACTCATGGTCGCGTTTCAAGAGACTGCACTCCAAAAACAACCCAGCCACCAACGGGGGCGTGGTGGCTGGGTCTCCTCCCTTTGCGACCTGGGCCGCTTTAGGACAGGGTGAGCTCGAAAGTGTTGCTTAGTGGAACTGAGCGCTCTCCGTCGATTCGGCCAGGCCCGTCGTCGACGACGAACCGCCGCCGGCCGCGGTGTTGACCGCATCGAAATAACCCACGCCCACTTCGCGCTGGTGCTTGACGGCCGTGAAGCCCTCGTCCTGCGCCGCGAACTCGGCCTGCTGCAGCTCGGAATAGCCGGCCATGCCCTCTTCGCGGTAGGCCTTCGCCAGCTTGAACGTCGCCAGGTTCAGGCTGTGGAAGCCGGCCAGCGTGATGAACTGGAACTTGAAACCCATGGCGCCCAGCTCGCGCTGGAACTTGGCCAGGTCGTCCCGGTCCATGTGGCTGGCCCAGTTGAAGCTGGGCGAGCAGTTGTAGGCCAGCATCTTGCCGGGGAACTCCGCGTGGATCGCCTCGGCGAACCGCCTGGCGTCGGCGAGATCCGGCGTCGAGGTTTCCATCCACAACAGGTCGGCGTAAGGCGCATAGGCAAGCCCGCGGGCGATGCCCATGTCGATGCCGCCGGTGATGCGGAAGAAACCCTCGGGCGTCCGCTCGCCGGTCATGAAGGGCTTGTCGCGCTCGTCGATGTCGGCCGTCATCAGCCGCGCCGATTCCGCGTCGGTCCGCGCCAGCAGCACCGTCGGCACGCCCATGACGTCGGCGGCGAGCCGGGCCGCGTTGAGCTGGCGGATGAAGGTCTTGGTCGGCTGCAGAACCTTGCCGCCCAGATGACCGCACTTCTTTTCAGAGGCGAGCTGGTCTTCGAAATGCACGCCCGCGGCGCCCGCTTCGATCATGCCCTTCATCAGCTCGAACGCGTTCAGCGGGCCGCCGAAGCCGGCCTCGGCATCCGCGATGATCGGCGCGTACCAGTCGATGTCGGACGTTTCCTTGCCGTCCAGCTGTTCCAGGGTCTGGATCTGATCCGCCCGCTGGAAGGCCTGGTTGATGCGCTTGACCACGGCCGGCACCGAGTTGGCCGGATAGAGGCTCTGGTCGGGATACATCTGGCCCGCCAGGTTGGCGTCGGCCGCCACCTGCCAGCCGCTGAGATAGATGGCCTTCAGCCCGGCGCGCACATGCTGCAGGGCCTGGTTGCCGGTGAAGGCGCCCAGGGTGGGCACATAGGCCTCTTCCTGCAGCAGCTTCCACAGCTTTTCGGCGCCCATCTCGGCCAGCGTATGGCGGATCGGCATCGAGCCCTTGAGGCGGTCCACGTCGTGCTGGGTGTAGTCGCGGCAGATGCCGTCCCAGCGGTCGGGCGCATAGTCGGGCGCCAGGAAGGTTTCTTGCTCGGAGCCCGTCTGGCCGTGGTCTTCCTCGTCCATCCGGTCCCAGTTGGTGCTTGGCGCGCAGCCCCGCAACAGATCAGCTTGCATTTTGTCAATCCTTCACAATTGTTTTTACAGTTGTTCCAGTTGCCGCCTGTCGCGTGGCTCACCGTGTTAGTTCCGTAAACCGTAGCCCGCAATCCCCGGCCGCGTTGGCTACAATTGGATACCTTAATTTTGTTGCGATGCAACAAATTCATTGAGTTCATGCGGTTAACCTGTCATATTCCGGATCGACAAGATTTTCATTCTGTAAATGATGTAAATTAATGCCCGCCTCGGTTGACGAAAAGGACGTCCCGGCGCCGGAAGCCGCCCAGGCCGCAGAGACGCCGCGGATCGGCGCCAAAATCCGCCGCTTGCGGCGCAGCCGGGGATTGACCCAGGCCGGACTGGCGGAATCCCTGGGCGTCAGCGCCAGCTACCTCAACCTGATCGAGCACAACCGGCGACGGATCACCGTGGGCCTGCTGCTGCGCCTATCGGAGATCTTCGGCATGGACCTGCAGGAGCTGGCGGCCGATGCCGAGGGCCGGCTAGTCGCCGACCTGATGGGCGCCCTGTCGGACGACCTGTTCCAGGAAGTGGACCTGACCAACACCGACGTGCGGGAGCTGGTGACCGCCAGTCCCAACGGCGGGCGGGCGATGCTGAAACTGTTCGATGCCTATCAGAAGGCCAATCGGGACCTGCGCCGGCTGGCCGACCAGCTGGACGACGAGGAGGAGGACGGGTTGGATCTGGGCCCGCGCACGCCGGCGGAGCGGGTCTCCGACTTCCTGCAGGACCGCAACAACTATTTCCCCGACCTGGAGGACGAGGCCGCGAGGCTGGCGGCCGACGTCAAGGGCGACCGGCCCATCCACACCGAAGGCATGGCCGGCATCGGTTTCGCCACCCTGGTGGACCATGTCCGCACCGTGATGGGCGGCCGGGTCGCCATGCTGCCGCCGGAGGCGGGCCCCAAGGGGGCGGTGGAGGTGCGCACCCACTACGATTCCACGACCCGCACGCTGGAGCTGTCCGACCGGCTGCCGACGGCGGCGGCCAAGTTCCAGATCGCGCGTGAGATCGGCCTGCATTCGGTGGCGCCGGTGATCGGCATGCTTTTGAGAGAGGGCGGCCTCACCGATGTCCCGGCGATGGATCTCGGCCGCACGGTGCTGGCCAATTATTTCGCCGCCGCCCTGCTGATGCCGTATGACGCGTTCCTGAAAAGCGCCGAGGCGGTGCGGTATGATATCGAGCTCCTGGAGACCCAGTACCGGACCAGCTTCGAGCAGGTCTGCCACCGGCTGACCACCCTGAACAGGCCCGGCGAGGCCGGCATCCCCTTTCACATGATGCGGGTCGACGGCGCCGGCACCATCTCCAAGCGGGTGTCGCTGTCGGGCCTGCACATCCCGCGGCATGGGCGCGCGCAGGCCGACTGGATCGGCTGCAAGGCGTTCATGACGCCGGGCATGGTCCGCACCCAGCTCACCCAGCTGCCGGACGGCCAGCGTTTCTTTTCCATCGCGCGCACCATCGAGCGGGGCTCGGTCGGTTATCACGCGCCCAAGACCACCTACGCCATCGAACTGGGCTGCGACGCGACCCATGCGAAGCGCCTGGTTTATGCCGACGGCATCGACCTCGAGCGCCCCGACGTGGTGCGTCGGATCAGCGTGCTCTGAGCCAATCGAGCGGCCGCACCTGCCCCCCTCACCCTGCCGTCTCCCCCGCAAACGGGGGAGAGGGTTCTTCGGTCTGGACAGGACATCTCACCTCTCCCCCGGTCTCAGGTGAAAGGCGCAAACGACCTCGCCCTTCGAGACGGGCCTTCGGCCCTCCTCACCCTTCGAGACGGGCCTTCGGCCCTCCTCA
>Ga0066187_1000030_pt1 | contig 75321 bp, 67 predicted proteins | sample WorMetexBAHAMAS1_FD_58706 | JGI IMG/M metagenome (GOLD analysis project Ga0066187, IMG submission 58706) | Marine gutless worms symbiont microbial communities from Max Planck institute for Marine Microbiology, Germany - Inanidrilus exumae... | ecosystem: Host-associated > Annelida > Digestive...
GGTCACGAAGTAGGGCGACAGGTAACCGCGGTCGAACTGCATGCCCTCGACGACGTCCAGCTCGGTTTCCAGGCCCTTGGCCTCCTCGACCGTGATGACGCCTTCGTTGCCGACCTTCTCCATGGCCTGGGCAATCATATCGCCGATTTCCACCTCGCCGTTGGCCGAGATCGTGCCAACCTGCGCAACTTCGGCGCTGGTGCGGACTTTCTTGGACCGCTTCTCGATGTCGGTCACCACCGCATCGACCGCGACGTCGATGCCGCGCTTCAGGTCCATCGGGTTCATGCCGGCGGCGACGGCCTTGGAGCCTTCGCGAACGATCGCCTGGGCGAGAACCGTCGCCGTCGTGGTGCCGTCGCCGGCCAGATCATTGGTCTTGGAGGCGACTTCGCGCACCATCTGCGCACCCATGTTCTCGAACTTGTCGGAAAGTTCGATTTCCTTGGCAACGGTGACACCGTCCTTGGTCGTCCGCGGCGCGCCAAACGCCTTGTCGAGAACGACGTTGCGGCCCTTCGGACCGAGCGTCACCTTGACGGCATCTGCCAGGGTATCGACACCCTTCAGCAACTTCTCACGCGCATCGAGCGCGAATTTTACTTCCTTTGCAGCCATTTCAGCTTTGCTCCTCTATCACGGTCTTCATAGGTCTGCCGGATCGGCAGCCGGTCAATCAATCACGCCCATCACGTCGGACTCCTTCATGATCAACAGCTCGTCGCCATCGACCGTGACCTCGGTGCCCGACCATTTACCGAACAGGATGCGGTCCCCCGCCTTGACGTCCAGCGGCGACACTTTGCCGTCTTCCCCTTTGTGTCCGGGTCCGACCGCAAGTACCTTGCCTTCCATCGGCTTTTCCTGTGCCGTATCGGGAAGAATGATGCCTCCCGCCGTCTTTTCTTCTGCGTCGATGCGCCTTACGAGCACGCGATCATGCAGCGGCCGCAAATTCATGCCGTAACCTCCTTGAATTCCTGACAGATTGTTTCGCTCTCCGGAGCGCCCTCACCACGCCAGGGTCGTTAGCACTCCGCTACGACGAGTGCCAGCGATATATGGAAGCTGTCCCGAAGTGTCAACAGGCGGTGGGGGATTATTCGCCCGGCCCGGACGATTTTCCCTCGTCAGGCCGCCAGGCGGCGCCGAATCGGGACTCGAACCGAGCCGCATCCTCCGGATCCAGGGCGACCGTGACATGCGCCCGTTCGGTATCGTCGGTCCGATCGAGCACCTCGCCATGGTCGTATAGCCAGGCGATGGCTGCGCCGTCGGACAAGGCAATGTCGAACCGGCACGTCTCGCGCCCGGCCCTGAGCCGACCGTCAAGGGCCTCCAGCAGCGCCGGCGTCCCCTCCCCCGTGGCCGCGGATATCATGATCGTCTGTTCGTTTCGGGCCGCCTGGGCGGCCAGCGTGCGGCGTTGCTCCGGGTTCAGCAGGTCGATCTTATTGAGTGCCTCGAGCGGCGGTGGATCGGTTCCTACGCCGAGCGTGTCCAGGACGCTGTCCACGTCCTTTTTCTGGGCAAGGAAGTCGTCGGTGGCGGCGTCGCGGACGTGCACCACGATGTCGGCTTCTTGCACCTCCTCCAGGGTCGCGCGGAAGGCGGCGACCAAATCCGTCGGCAGGTCGGAAATAAACCCCACCGTATCCGACAAAATCGCCCGGCGCCCGCTGGGCAACTCAATCCGCCGCATGGTCGGGTCCAGCGTGGCGAACAACAATTCCTTGGCAAACACCTTCGAATTCGTAAGCCGATTGAACAGGGTGGATTTGCCGGCATTGGTGTAGCCCACCAGGGCAATAACTGGATAAGGCACGTCCTGCCGCGCCTTTCTGTGCAAGGCGCGGGTTCGTTTGACCCCTTCAAGCTGCCGCTTGATCGTGGCGATCCGCTGGTCGGTGAGGCGGCGGTCGATCTCCAGCTGGCTTTCGCCGGGCCCGCCCATGAATCCGAAGCCGCCGCGCTGGCGCTCGAGGTGGGTCCAGCTCCGCACCAGCCGCGAGCGCTGGTAGGTCAGGGCCGCCAGTTCGACCTGGAGCCGACCCTCATGGGTGCGCGCCCGGGCCCCGAAGATCTCCAGGATCAGCCCGGTGCGGTCGATGACCTTGGCCTTGAGCGCCTGTTCGAGGTTGCGCTGCTGCACCGGCGTAAGCGCAGCATTGACAACGACGATGGTGATCTCCAGCGCCTCGCAGGCCTCGCGCAGTCGGTCGACGATTCCCACGCCCAACAGCGTTGCCGGCCGCACCTTGGCCACGCGAATCGATTCCGCATGCGCCACGTCAAGGTCGATCGCAACCGCGAGGCCGACGATCTCCTCGAGTTCACGGCCGGGGTCGCGGTCGACCCGCCCTTCTTGACGAAAAACCGGATGGATCACGAGTGCGCGCCCGGTCGAGCCTTCACCGCCGTGAACGCGCGCCGATTCGCCTGTCACGTCAGGCGTTTTCCGTCTCTTCCTTCCGTTCGAACAACTGCACAGGCTGCGCCGGCATAACGGTGGAAATAGCGTGTTTATAGACGAGCTGCGAGTGAGCGTCCCGGCGCAGCAGAACGCAGAAATTGTCGAACCACGTCACGATTCCCTGCAACTTTACCCCGTTCACCAGGAAAATCGTAACGTGCATCTTCTCCTTACGAATGTGATTGAGAAAGACGTCTTGCAAGTTTTGGCTCTTTTCGGAGGACATTTCGTAACGCCCCTTTATCTTGTTGTAGGGGTTCCTGCACGGAGGTTTTCACCTCGATCGATAGTATGAAACAAAACTGTCGGGGTGAAAACACCAACCGGACGGAAAGATGTCAATACCTTCGGGGTTGAACAGTCTACGCGAGTAGCAGACGGCGGCACGGATTGTCGAGCCGATCCTGCAAGGAACCCGCGCGGGGACGGGCCGAAACCCCAGCAGCGACCCTCACGCCGCCTCGTTTTTCGCCGCCACCGGTTTCTTTGCCGCGGTGTCCGTGCGCCGCCCGGCAGCGTAATCGCGGTACCAGGCCAGGAGTCGTTCGCTGAGGCTTCCCGGCACGCCGTTTGCGACCGGCTGGTCGTCGATTCGCACGACCGGCGTCAAAAACGACGTCGCGCTGGTCAGGAAAGCCTCCTTCGCCGCCAGCGCCTCCTCCACGCTGAACGGGCGCTCTTCAAAAGAGAGCCCTTCTTCGCCGGCAATCCTGAGCAAGGTAAGCCGGGTGATGCCGTTGAGGATCTCATGCCCCGCCGGACGTGTGACAAGCGCACCGTCCTTGGTCACGATCCAGGCGTTCGACGATGTACCTTCGGTCACCAACCCGTCGCCGTCGACCTGCCAGGCCTCATAAGCGCCGGCTTCGGTGGCCGTCTGCTTGCCGAGGCAGTTCGGCAGCAGGCTGACCGACTTGATATCGCAGCGTCCCCAGCGGATGTCGGGGATGGTCACCACATCGACTCCTTCGGTGAATTTGGCCATGCCGCCGAAATCCATTCGTTTCGTCGTCATCACCATTGCCGGCTTGACCGATGGCGGCGGGAACGCGTGGTTGCGCGGTGCGACGCCGCGGGTGACCTGCATATAAAGCAGGCCATTGCGAAGTCCGTTGCGGGCGATCAGTTCGCGCGATTTCAGCTCCAGGACACGCCGGGTCATGGGCATGTCGATCCGCAGCTCGCCGAGAGAGCGCTCGAGCCGGTCAAGATGTCCCGCTTCATCGACCATCAGCCCGTCGACCACCGGAACGACCTCGTAGACGCCGTCGGCGAACTGATAGCCACGGTCCTCCACATGGACCGCAGCAGCGTCGTGGTTGACGAAGCGCCCGTTGACATATGCGAAACGCGCCATTCTAGGCCCTCTCGGTGCTCGTGCCCGCCAGCGCCGTCGACGCGCCGACCGCCGTCCGGGCACAAACCTTAGAAATACTCAAGCCCGACGGCAAAGGTCTTCTCCACCTGCTTCACCGATTCCGCCGAGGCAAGCAGGATAACATCGTCACCCTTTAAGATTTCCGTATCCGGGCGCGGGATGACGACCTCATTTTCCCGGACAATCGCCCCAACGATGACACCCGCCGGCAGCTTGGCGTCTTTCAGCGGCGCTCCCACCAGCGACGTTGTCTCCAGGGCTTCGGCTTCGATGACTTCGGCGAACCCGTCGCGCAGGGAATGCACCGACCGGATCCGCCCACGGCGGACGTGCTGCAAGATGGTCGAGGCGGTGATCGCCCGCGGACTGACCACCACGTCGATGCCCAGCGTTGTCATGAGCGGCGTGTAGGTCGTCTTGTTGATCAGGGTCACTGCCCGCTCGACGCCGTAGCGTTTGGCCAGCAGCGAGGCCAGGATGTTGGTCTCGTCGTGATCGGTCACTGCCACGACGGCTTCGGCCGAGCGGATATTGGCTTCCTCGAGGATCTCCGCATCCAGCGCATCGCCGAGGATGATGTTGGTCGTCGGCAACTTCTCTGCGATCCGCCGGGCGCGCTCCTTGGACATCTCGATGACCCGGGCGTTCATCTGTTCGGGCCGGTCGGCGATCTCCTCCGCGACGCCGGTCCCGATATTGCCGCCACCGATGACGATAATGCGCCGCGCCTCCTCCTCCTCGTGGCCAAACGCCGACATGGCGCGCGGCACATGGCCGGTCTCCGCAACGAAATACACTTCGTCGCCGGGCAGCATCTGGTCCGTGGAGCTTGGAATCATGGCCTGGTCGCCGCGCACGATGCTGATGATTTGGATGTTGAGTTCGGGAAACAGCGAGGTGAGCTGTCGCAGCGGCGTGTTGACCACCGGGCAGTCGGCGTTGCAGCGGACCCCGATTACACGCACGCGATCGTTGGCCAACGGGATCATGTCGAACACACCGGGCACTCTCAGCCGGCGTACGATGGCCCGCGCCACTTCGATCTCGGGCGAGATGATGTGATCGATCGGCAGCTGTTCCCGCGCGAACAGGTCGGCCCACATGGGATTGAGATAACTCTGCTGCCTGATGCGGGCGATCTTTGTCGGGGTGTTGAACAGAGAATGCGCCACCTGGCAGGCAATCATGTTGACTTCGTCGGCGAAGGTCACCGCGATCAGCATGTCCGCCTCGCCCGCCCCCGCCTTTTCCAGAACGTCCGGATAAGAGGCGTGGCCAACGAAGGCTTGGACATCCAGCGAGTCGTTGATCTTGCCGATGAGATCCGGGGACTGGTCGACGACGGTGACGTCGTTGTTGTCGCTTGCCAGATAGCGCGCGATGTTGAAGCCGACTTGCCCGGCTCCACAGATGACAACTTTCATCCGAAACCCGTTTTGTTAGGTGGTCAGGCGCTGGCCTTCTGCGGTCTGATGGCGTTCTGGACACCCAGCGACTTGAGCTTGCGGTGCAAAGCCGCCCGGTCCATGCCGACGAATTCGGCGGTCCGGCTGATATTGCCGCCGAACCGCGTCAGGTGAAATACCAAATACTTCCGTTCGAACGCTTCCCGGGCTTCCCGCAGAGGCTGGTTCATGACCTCGTGGGCCTGATCCCAGCCACCGGACTCCTCGTTGCTGGCGCCGATCGCGTCGGCGATGGCGTCGGCCCGGATCGGTTCGCCCTGGTCGCCGGGCGCCAGCAGCAGCAGTCGCTCGACGACATTCAGCAGTTCCCAACCGTTGCCTGGCCATTCATGGCCTTGTAGGGCCGCAAGCGCACCGTCGGAGAGCTCGCGCGGGGTTCGGCCTTTCGCACTGGCCGACCGCTCCATGAGATAGCCTGCCAGTTCGGGGATGTCTTCCCGACGGGCACTGAGCGGCGGGACCTCGATCGGCACCACGTTCAGGCGGTAGAACAGGTCCTCCCGGAACAGCCCCGCAGCCATCGCAGCCTGCAGGTCGCGGTTGGTCGAGGCGATGACCCGGACATTGACGTCGACCCAGTTGCCGCCGCCGAGACGCTGGAACCGCTGGCTGTGCAGCACCCGCACCAGCTTGCCCTGGGTATCGTAGGGCAGCTCTGCGACTTCATCCAAAAGCAGCGTCCCGCCATGCGCCTCTTCCAGGGCACCGATAGCGCGGCCGGCGCCGTTGTTCGACTCGGCCCCGAACAGTTCGACGTCGAGGTCCTTGCCATTGAGACCCGAGCAGGACAGGCGCAAGAACGGTCCCTCGGTGCGGTTGGAGCCTTCATGGATCAGGCGCGCCACGACGCCCTTGCCGACGCCCGGTGGGCCGCTGATCAGCACACGGCTTTCCGTCGGCGCGATTCGTTCGACCGTTCGAAGCACGTCGTGAATCGCCCCCGACGAACCGATGAGCTCGTTTTTGCTGGCACCGACCTGTGCCCGCAGGTCGCGGTTCTCGCGGCGCAGGCGGGAGGCATCGATGGCCTTACCCACCGTGTGCAGCAGGACGTCGGATTTGAAAGGTTTGGTCAGAAAGTCGTAGGCGCCCATCTTGGTGGCGCTTACCGCCATGTCGAAAGTGGCGTGGCCGCTGATCATGACCACCGGGACATCCGGATGATCGCTGCGGAACGCTTCCAGCAGTTGCAGGCCGTCTAGCTCGCTTTCGGCGAGCCAGACATCGAGGATGACCAGAGAGGGCTGCCGGTGAAGGACTTCCTCCATGGCACCGGCGCTGTTCGCGGCGTCCCTGGTTCCGTACCCCTCGTCCTCGAGAATGCCGGCGATCTGAAAACGAATGTCGTCTTCGTCGTCGACAATCAGAATGTCATGCGCCATGGCTCACCGTCTTGGCGTCCAGATCCTCATCCAGTTCGTCCGGCTCTTCGACCGCAACGGGCAAAGTCAGCGTAACCCGTGCCCCTCCCCCAGGCGCATCTCCGAGTGTCAGCCCACCACCGTGATCTTCCATGATTTTTCGGACAATCGCCAGCCCCAGACCGGTCCCCTTCGTGCGTGTCGTCACATAAGGCTCGGTCAGGCGATCCCGCTCCTCGGTCGGAAGTCCTTTGCCGTTGTCCTCCACCGTGACGCTGGCACCGGTGGAGTCTTGGGCGATCCGCAGCAAGATCCGTCCCTTGGGAAGATCCTGACCCTCGCGACCGCCGATGGCATCATGGGCGTTCTTCAAAAGGTTGGTCACCGCCTGGCTGATCTGCCGGCCGTCGCACGGTACCCGCACCGGCGCCTCGGGCAATTCCAGGACATGGTCGGTGTCCGGATGAGCGTTGCGCTGCAGGAAGACGGCCTCCCGGCACAGCTCGCTGAGGTTCTCCGTCTTGACCACCGGTTCCGGCATCCTGGCAAAGCTTGAGAACTCGTCGACCATCCGGCCGATGTCCCCTACCTGCCTGATGATCGTGTCCGTGCAGGTTTCAAACACGCTGGGATCCGTCTGGACTTCCTTCAGGTATTTGCGCTTCAGCCGTTCGGCAGACAGTTGAATTGGCGTCAACGGGTTCTTGATCTCGTGCGCGATGCGGCGTGCAACATCCGCCCAGGCCGCTTTACGCTGGGCGCTCAATAGCTGCGAAACATCGTCGAATGTGACGACGAAGCCGCTGACGACGCCGTCGTCGTCGCGCTCGCCGGAAATCCGCACCAACAGCGTGATCTGGCCATCACGATGGCTGACCTCGATCTGTCCTTCTGCAGGGCCGTCGCCGACGCGGCGCCGTGCCGTCTCCAGGAGCGGTCCAAACTCCGGGATCACCGCTGCAAGTTCCTGGCCGAGCTTCTGGTCAAGATTGAGCCCCAGCAATGTCGACGCCGACCGGTTGGGCAGATTGATCAGGCCTTCGGCATCCAGTCCGATAACGCCCGCCGAAACACCCGTAAGCACCGCCTCGGTGAACCGCCGCCGCTCGTCGATCTGTTCCGATGCTTCGACCAGCTCGTCCCGCTGGGCGGCAAGCTGGCTCGTCATGCTGTTGAACTCCCGGCTCAGCACGCCGATCTCGTCATCGGAGGAATCCGGAACCCGGGCGGTAAGGTCACCGCCCCTCACCTTCTCGGTCGCCGAGATCAGCAAACTGATCGGTCGCGAAAGCTGGGTCGCAAAGTTGAGGCCGACCCAGACCGAGGCCATCAGCAACAGCAGAGCCACCAGGATGAACAGCAACGCGAAGGAAATCTGCAGTTCGAAACGCTCTTCCTGGAGATCGTCGAACTGGTCGACCGCGGCCTGTGTCTGGCGGATCTTCTGCAGCACCTGGGCGTCGACGAACCGCCCGACATACAGGTAGGTGTCAATGAAGTCGTCGAGCTTGACCAGCGCCCGGACGCGATCGTCGTTGTTGCTCAGCAGCAGCACGACTTCGCCATCTGCCGCGTCGTTCAGCGCGGTCGGGGCGATCGGCTCGAACTCCAGGACGAATGTCAGACCGGCTCGGGCAAGAACGTCGCCGCCCTTCTTGAAGACGATCGCTTCCGTGATGCCACGCAGCTGAGCCTGGACCTTGAGCACCTGCTCGAACAACCGCGCGTTGCCCTCCAGAACATTGGCATTGTAGCTGAGCTCCCGGGCAATCTGCAGCGCATCGCCCCGGATGCCCTTCTGATGCTCTTCGAGATAGGCATTGGCCACCGCCTGGCTTTCGGCCAGCGCCGTCCGGACGCGGTCGCTAAACCAGGATTCCAGGCCAAGATCGAAAAACAGGGCCGAAAACACCGCCATCACGACCGCCGGCGTCATCGACAAAAGCCCGAACAAAACCACCAGGCGCACATGCATGCGCGACCCGGCCGACCCGCGCCGCCGCTCGGCCCAGATCATGACGATTCGGCGGGCGACCACGAAGGCAAGCAGGAGGAACAGGACCAGGTCGACCACCACCAGCAGCAGGACGATTTCGGGATCCGACCCAAAGGGTGGCGCACCCTTGAGCGCAGCGTAGGTCCCGATCGACGAGATCAACGCCGCCGCCGCCAGCAACAGGGCGAACGACCGGCTCAGCCGTTTCCCCGACAGCGGCCGCCCGCCCAGCCAGGCATAAAGGCCGCTGCGCGGCGCCCGACCCTCGTCGGGCGCCGTCTCGGGGCCGGAATCCGTGGCGTTCGAAACCGTCATCGTTCCTCTGCGTCTGGCACCACTATCTTACGCCCCGCACGACCTGGATATCCAGTTCACGGATCTTCTTCCGGAGCGTATTTCGATTGAGCCCCAACAACTTCGCCGCCTTGATCTGATTCCCCCGCGTCGCGGCCAGTGACAGGGCTATAAGCGGCCGCTCCATTTCCCGCAAGACCCTGTCATACATGCCAGAAGCCGGGAGCGAGTCCCGGTGTGCGTCGAAATATCGCTTCAGATGCCGCTCGATCGCCTCGCCCAGGCTTTCCCCCTCGCTGTTTTCCGCGCCGGCGCCCGGAACAAGGCTGGCATCCGCGAGCTCGGCTTCGATGACATCCAGACCGATTACATCCTGGGAATAGAGCGCCGCCAGCCGGCGCACAAGGTTCTCCAGTTCCCGTACATTGCCCGGCCAACGATAGGATTTGAGCCGTTCCATGCCGGCCGTATCGATCGTCTTGGGCCCCAAACCCTCGTTGGCCGCCTGGGTCATGAACTGGCGCACAAGGTCGGGAATGTCCTCACGGCGCTCCCGCATCGGCGGCAGGCGGATGGGGACCACGTTCAACCGGTAATAGAGGTCCTGGCGGAACAACCCCTGGGTGACCAGATTGACCAGCTCGCGGTGGGTCGCCGCCACGATCCGAACATCCGTGCGGATGGACCGGCGACCGCCGACCGTGGTGTACTCGCCCTCCTGCAACACCCGGAGCAGCCGGGTCTGCGCCTCCAGCGGCATGTCGCCGATCTCATCAAGAAACAGCGTCCCGCCCTGCGCCTGCTCGAAGCGACCGGCATATCGGTGTGTCGCACCGGTAAAGGCACCTTTTTCGTGTCCGAATAGCTCGCTTTCGATCAACTCTCGCGGAATCGCGGCCATGTTGATCGCCACGAAAGGGCCGTTGCGCCGCTTGCTGAAATCGTGCAGCGCACGGGCAACCAGTTCCTTTCCGGTACCCGATTCACCCGCGATCAGCACCGTGAGGTCCGTGCCGGTAAGCCGCGCGATGCCCCGATAAACGTCCTGCATCGCCGCGGAGCGACCGATCAGCGGCAGTTTTTCATGACCCTGGTCGCTCTCGTTGTCGTCCAGCACGGGCAGGCGCTGGCGGCCCTCCACAAGCGCCCGCTTTACGACATCGACCAGATCGCTCAGATCAAACGGTTTCGGCAGGTATTCAAAGGCCCCCCGCTCCGTGGCCTTGACGGCAGTCAACAGGGTGTTCTGGGCACTCATGGCGATGACACGAAGGTCCGGCCGAAACTTCCGGATCCGCGGGATCAGGTCCAGCCCGTTCTCGTCCGGCATGACCACGTCGGTTATGACCAGATCTCCGTCGCCATCATGGACCCAGCTCCACAGCGTCGCAGCCGTTCCCGTTGTGCGTACGTCGTAGCCGAGCCGCCCCAGAGCCTGGCCCAGGACTGTCCGAATGCCGCGGTCATCGTCGGCTACCAGAATCGTTTCAGACGACATCGTTCTCCATCGCTTTCTCGTCGATCATGGGCAGCAGGACGGAGACGACCGTCCGGCGCGGGCGGGACTCAATGTCGATCACGCCGCCATGGTCGTCGACGAGCTTGGCGACCAGCGCCAGGCCAAGGCCTTTGCCACCCGGTTTGGTCGAAATGAAAGGATCGAACATATGCCGGCGCAACTCGTCGGGAATGCCTGGACCGTTGTCCTGCACGCTGACCACCAGCGGCAGATGCGTGCGGCTCTGGGTTCCGGATACGGCCAGTCGGACACCGTGCTTGAACGCCGTTGAGACCACCAGCTCGCCGTCGTGCGGCGCAACCGCTTCGGCCGCGTTCTTTATGAGATTGAGGAAAACCTGCACCAGCTGGTCGCGGTCGCCGAACACCGGCGGCAACGATGGATCGTAACGTTGCTGGATCTGGACATCCCGGGCGACACCGCTTCGCGCTAGCAAGATGACGTGATCCAGCACCTCGTGGATGTTAACAGGCTGCCTTTCCAGACGCGGCCTTTCGGAAAACACGTCCATCCGGCCCAGCAGCGCCACGATCCGGTCCGCCTCCTCGACGATGAGACGGGTCAGTTCGCGATCCTCAGGCGCGACCAGCCCGTCCAGCAATTGTGCCGCTCCGCGGATGCCGGACAGCGGGTTCTTCACCTCATGCGCCAGCATGGCGGCAAGCGCCGTGACCGACCGGGCCGCCCCGCGATGGGTAAACGACTGATCGATCTTGCCCGCGATGGTTTGTTCCTGCAGCACCATGACCACATGTGCGGGCCGTTCCACCAGCGGCGCTGCATCGGCACTGAGGATATGTTTGCCCAGGCGCGGGGTGGACAGCTGGATGCCGTATTCGGTCATGCTGCTGGCGCTCTTGCGAACCTTGCCAACCAGGGACAGAAGCGGGCTGTCATGCGGGATCAGATCCTGCAGGTTGGTGCCCGACAGGGCGGCCAGGCTGCCCTGCAGGAACTGCTCGCCGGCGCCGTTGAGAAACACGATGTTGTCGTTCTCATCGACCACGAGAACGGGGTCCGGCAGGGAATTCAGGATCGCCGTAGCTTCGATTCCGAATGGCTGTTGGTCGGAGACGAAAGGCTGCACGTTCGCCATCCCGCCGCTCCTCAGGCCGCCTGCCGGTCGATCGCCCGGCCGAACAAGGCGCGGACCTCGTTCCGGACCGCCGCGACGTCATCGAGCCGGTTGACCGTATTGCGGAACTGCGCACCGTCCCGCAAGCCGGCGGCGTACCAACCAAGATGCTTGCGCGCCAGGCGGGTACCCCGCGCCGCGCCGTGGTGGTCGATCATTGTTGCGTGGTGTTCGAGCACGATAGACAGCCGCTCCTCCAGCGATGGATCCGGCGGCGGCGCCTCTCCCCGCATCAGAGCCATAACCTGGCGAAGAAACCATGGACGGCCGCAAGCGCCCCGTCCGATCATCACGCCGTCGGCGCCGGATTGCTTCAAGCAGCGCGAAACGTCCGCAAGAGAGATGATGTCACCGTTCGCCAACACCGGGATCGTCGCCGCTTGCTTGACCTGGCGCAGAAAACCCCAGTCGGCGCGACCGGTATAGAACTGGCACCGCGTCCGACCATGTACGGTCAACATCTGAATGCCGCAATCCTCGGCGATGCGGGCCAACTCGGGCGCATTGCGCGTATTCTCGTCCCAGCCAGTGCGCATTTTCATGGTGACCGGCAACGGCACGGCCCTGACCACCGCGTCCATGATCCGCCCCGCCAGTGGCAGGTCGCGCATGATGGCCGAGCCGCAAAGCTTGCGCGTCACCTTCTTGGCCGGACAGCCGAAATTGATATCGATGATATCGGCGCCCAGGTCGGCGCAAAGACGCGCGGCGTCGGCCATGGTGCCCGGGTCGTATCCCACCAGCTGGATCGACATGGGTTGGTCTGACGGATCGCGCGCTGTCTTTTTCAGGGAGTCGCGCGTCTGCCGCAGTACCTCACCGCTTGCCACCATTTCGGACACAACCAGCCCGGCCCCCAGCTTTCTGACCAGCCGGCGGAACGGGAGATCGGTGACGCCCGACATTGGGGCCAGCGCGACCGGGACGCCAATGGTGGCGTGTCGCAATCGAATGCCTAGCAATTGTGCAAATCCCCTGGCTGCTTATGGCTTAGGCAGGTTTTGTTTACCAGAGATGGCCGGAATTACCATCAGAATCCGCGGCCGCGGCCCGACAGACCGCCCTGTCACGCCCTTAGCAGGACGTCGGTCACGAATTTCACGCCCGGATACCCCAGCGTCACCAGCAGATAGCCGACCAGGACGAAACGGGCCGCAACCCGGCCACGCAACCCCGTGCGCTGGTGCGCGACCAGCAGAACCGCGATGACCAAAAAGGCGGCGACGACCAAAAGCGTCTTGTGATCGAAGATCAGGATGCTTCCCGTGGCCAGAAACTGGTTCGCCATCCCGGTCACCACGCCCAGGGCCAACACTGCCTCCGACGCCCAGAGCAACCGGATTTCCAGCTGTTCCGCGTCGGCAACCGCCGGCAAAACCCGGGTCAGCCACGTCGCAGACCGGCTTTTCAACGCCCTTTCCTGCAGGAAAACCGCCAGCGCCGCCATCGCGCAGATGGTCAAAAGGCCATAGGTAAGAACGGAGATGGCGATGTGAAATCCGAGCCAGAGCCCGGAAGTGGCCGCCTCCAACGGCCGTTCGGGCGCCTGGTTCCAGATGATCGCCAGGCCGCCGAGAAGCAGGAGATAGGGCATCAGCAGGGCAGACAGCCTCGCGGCCGCGGCGGACGTCAGGCACAACGCCGCGAACAGCGCCATGGTCATGGCGATGGTGACCCACAGCGCGGCGGAGAAACCGGTCCGCCAGCCAGGCCCGACGAGCGCTACCGCGAGCAAGACCGGTCCGAAGACCGCCGCCGTCAGAAGCAGCCAGAATACCGGCCCAACGGTCCGCCCGCGCAACGCAACGGCGGTGAACGGGACCAGACAGGCCAGGACTGCAAGTTGATAGGCAAGCGACTTTGCCATGGCGCCGCGGTATATAGCAGGTCAGAGATGCCTCAGGGGGCGGGCGTTGTTGATCCACTGTGGGCCGAACGCGGCCAGGTTGCAAGGATGACGGGGGTTGTCGCGCTGATCATGGCGGCGGGCCGCGGTGTGCGGGCCGGCGAAGGGCTGCCCAAGCAGTACAGGCTTCTGGGCGGCGTTCCGCTACTGACCCGCACGATCCAGTGCTTTCTCGATCATCCGGGCGTCACGAGCGTCCGCGCGGTGATCGATCCCGAACATCGCGGCCTGTTCGACGCGGCGACGGCCGGCCTGGCGCCAGCGGTCGCCGGCGGCGCAACGCGCCAGGAATCCGTTCGACTGGGGCTCGAGGCGCTGGCGGGCGATCCGCCGGCGTCCGTTCTCATCCATGACGCCGCCCGTCCCTTCGTCGATTCGGCGACGGTCGACCGGGTTCTGGAGGGGCTGCGGTCAGGACCGGCCGCGATTCCCGTGGTCGCCGTCCGTGACACGATCAAACGCGGCATGTTGGACGGTCGGGTCGACGAGACCGTCCCGCGCGCCGGCCTGTTCCGGGCCCAGACGCCCCAGGGGTTCGACTTCGCCGCCATATTGGAGGCGCATCGCCGGCAGTCGCAATCCGACTTCACCGATGACGCCGCCGTCGCCGAAGCCGACGGCCTGCCGGTCCGGCTGGTCGAGGGAACGGAGGACAATATGAAGCTGACGACCCAGGAAGACTTCGCCCGGGCCGAAAGGCTGCTGGCCGGCGGCCGAGAGGTCCGGGTCGGTACCGGGTTCGACGTTCATCGCTTCGGCCCCGGTGACGCGGTGACCCTCTGCGGTGTTTCAATACCGCATTCCCGCGGACTGGCGGGCCATTCGGATGCGGACGTTGCCATGCACGCGGCGACGGACGCGCTTCTGGGTGCGCTCGGCGAGTCGGATATCGGCACCCACTTCCCCGACAGCGACCCGGCCTGGCGCGATGCACCTTCAGCCGTGTTTCTGGGCCACGCGGCCGCGCTCCTCGCCGAACGGCGCGGCGCCGTCGTGTCCGTGGACGTGACGATCATTTGCGAGGCACCTCGGATCGCTGCGCACCGAGCCGCCATGCGCGAGACACTGGCGCGAATTCTCGACACCGTGCCGGAACGGGTTAACGTTAAGGCGACCACGACGGAACAGCTGGGATTCACGGGCCGGGGCGAAGGGATTGCCGCGCAAGCCACGATCGCAATCAGCCTGCCAAATTAAGCCATTACTTTAAATGTAAGAAACAATGTTTAAGCTATTGATATACAAATGATATCACGCACTTTAATAGCGCTCAGCGAGCAACTTCTCACGGTGTGTCGGGAAAGGCAGATCATGCTGGTTACCGCCGAGTCCTGCACCGGCGGTCTATTGGCGGCTGCCCTCACCTCGGTCGCCGGTTCGTCGGACGTACTGGAACGCGGGCTGGTCACCTACAGCAACCTGGCCAAGCAGCAGTTGCTGGGCGTTGATCCCGATCTGATTCAGCGGGATGGCGCGGTCAGCGAAACCGTTGCGGCGGCCATGGCCGACGGCGCCTTGAACGCCACGCAGAAGGCGGACCTTGCCCTGTCTGTGACCGGGGTCGCCGGTCCCGCCGGCGGCACCGCAAGCAAACCGGTCGGGCTGGTGTTCATTGGCGGAAAAGTCCGCCCGGCCGCCGCCGTCGTCCAGCGTCACGAGTTCCAGGGCGACCGGCAGGCCGTGCGCCTTGCCTCGGTTGAAGCCGCGCTCCGCCTAGGGCTTGAGCTGGTATCGGTCAGGCCATCATCCTGACCAGATCCCGCATGGGATGGCCTTCGCGGTCGGCATAGGGCAGAATCCGGCCCTCCCAGTCGTCGAAGACGTCGATGAAATCGGCGGGGTGTTTCATGTCGCGCCACGGCAGGCTGCGCAACCGGGGGACCGCCTCCTCCAACGCCGCGACCGTGGTGTCTTCAAGCACCTGGTCCAGATAGAACAGCTTGCCGGCGTGAAAGGCATAGGCCGCAATCAGGATGCCGGCGATCTCGGCGACCCGGCTGCTGTTCCCCAGGGAGAACCCGACCTGGTCAAACAGCAGGGCCCTGGTCCGGCCCTCGATCATCAGGCAGATCCGGTGGCGGTCCGCATCGTCTTCGGCCCCGCCTCCCGCGCGCCGCCAGCGGGCGAAGAACAAAACCTGGTCCGTCTTGGTCAGGGAATCGGGCCTCAGAAGCTCTAGGACGCGCTGAGACGCGAAGAAAGTGTCCAAGGCGTCCGGACGGGCCATCCGTTGGAGATGGACGCTCTCCGTGACGCTCTCGGCTCCCACCGTCACGCCGGCGCCCGCCAGCGCCCGCTCGATCGCCTCCAGCGTGCTGGAGCGTGGGTCGCCCACCCCGCGCTCGATATTGTTGAGCGTTGCCAACGAGATCCCGGCGGTTTTGGCAAGCTCCGACTGTTTCGCATTGATCAGGGCACGCCCCGCTCTGATCTGTGCTGGTGTGATCAAGGTCTTTGGATTCCCGGTATGCGCATACCTGCTCGACAGGTCGAAAAGGAGACTGGGTTCCGCCGCCCGACCGAGACTCCGCCGCGCTACGGATCAAGCCTAATATAATAGGCGTCCTGCCGCCTGTCACGCGGCCCTATGGCACATCTTGTGGAGCCTGCGATGGGCACGGCTATACCTGGAATCGACATATGGCTCCGTTGCGACTCCGAAACGTCACCTACTACAATGGTAGATGTTTTCTTTTATGCTTTGATTTGCAGTCAGTTACGACGTCCGCTACCCGCCGGTCGGCGGTTGGACAGATCCGTATAGGTCATCCGCCCGGGCCTCGAAAGCGCCGACCATCCGGCGCACGGCTTCGTTGAACAACAGGGTGATCATCTTCTGCAGCAGTCGCGAGCGGAACTCGAAATCCACGAAGAAGTCGATGACACAGCCGCCCTGGCCATCGGCCTGGAATATCCAATGATTGTTCAGGTACTTGAACGGTCCCTCTTCATAGGAGACATCGATCCTCATGCCGGGCCTGTTCAGTTTCACCCGGCTCGTGAACCGCTCTCGTACCCCTTTGAAACCAATTACCAATTCGGCAATGATCAAGTCGTCTTCACGGCTCCGGAGACGTGCGGCGGTACACCATGGCAGGAACTCCGGATAACGCTCGATATCCGCGACCAGATCGAACAGCTGTTCAGGTGCGTGATGAAGATGCCGCTCTTCGGCGTGTGTCGGCATGGAATTCCCCGGCGCCGCGGCCGTTGCGGCCCGCGGCAGGTCTTAACCCGCGACCAAGCGGGCTTCCCGCGCGGCGCGCAGTCGCGCAAAATCGTCGCCGGCATGGTAGGAAGAACGGGTGAGCGGTGTGCTGGATACCATCAGAAAGCCTTTGCCCCGGGCCAGGCGGGCGTAGGATTCAAACTCTTCCGGCGAGACAAACCGGTCAATCGGGGCATGCTTCGGCGTCGGCTGCAGATACTGGCCGATGGTGATGAAATCCACACCGGCGGCCCGCAGATCGTCCATCACCTGGCCGACCTCGTCCCGGGTCTCGCCCAGCCCGACCATGATTCCCGACTTGGTAAACATGCTGGGATCCTGCACCTTCACTTGGTTCAGCAGATCCAGTGAGGTGAAGTAGCGGGCGCCCGGGCGGATTGAGGGATAAAGCCGGGGAACGGTTTCCAGATTGTGGTTAAAGACGTCGGGCCGGGCCTCAACCACCACCTGACCGGCCCCGTTCTTGTCCTTGAAGTCGGGTGTCAGCACCTCGATGGTCGTCGCCGGCGAGCGGTCGCGGATCGCGCCGATGACGGCTGCGAAGTGGGCGGCGCCGCCGTCCTCGAGATCATCGCGATCGACCGACGTCACCACGACATGTTCCAGACCCAGCTTCTCCACCGCCGCAGCGACATTGTAGGGCTCCAGCGGATTAAGCGCGGCTGGTTTGCCGGTGGTTACATTACAAAAGGCGCAGGCGCGGGTGCAGACCTCGCCCATGATCATCATCGTGGCGTGCTTCTTGGCCCAGCATTCGCCGATATTGGGACAGGCCGCCTCCTCGCAAACAGTGACCAGATTGTTCTGGCGCACGATGTCGCGCGTTTCCTGGTAACCCGGGCTGACGGGCGCTTTCACCCGGATCCAGTCAGGTTTTCGCTGGATCGGACTGTCCGGTCGATTGCGCTTTTCCGGGTGGCGATGGGTCGGCGGTTTTTGGCTGGTCATGGACCGATCTTTGTCTGCGTGGTTCCGGGCTAAAAGTGGATAGCCCTGCCATAGGCGTCAAGCGTGGCCTCATGCATCATTTCCGACAGGGTCGGATGCGGGAAGATCGTATGCATGAGTTCTTCTTCGGTGGTTTCCAGCGTCTTGGCAATCCCGAAACCCTGAATCAGCTCGGTGACCTCCGCGCCGATCATGTGCGCGCCCAGCAGTTCGCCCGTATCGGCGTCGAACACCGTCTTGATCATGCCCTCCGGTTCGCCGAGGGCAATCGCCTTGCCATTGCCCAGGAACGGGAACCGTCCCACCTTCACCTTGTGCCCTTTGTCTTTGGCCGCCTTCTCGCTCAGCCCGACACTGGCGACCTGGGGATGGCAATAGGTGCAGCCCGGAATGTTCATGGTGTTGAGCGGGTGGACGGTGTTCAGCCCTGCGATCCGTTCCACACAAATGACGCCTTCATGTTCCGCCTTGTGGGCGAGCCAGGGCGGCCCCACCAGATCCCCGATCGCGTAGATGCCTGGCTCGTCCGTGGCCAGCCAGGGGTCGACCAACACATGCGTGCGGTCGACGCGTATCTTGGTCCCTTCAAGCCCGATATTCTCCACATTGCCGACGATGCCGACCGCCATGATCACCCGGTCGACCGTAATCTCGGTCGCCTTGCCGCCGGCCTCGACGGTCGCGGTGACGTTGTTGGCGCCTTTTTTGAGCCCCTTGACGGTGGCGCCGGTCAACAGCTTCATGCCCTGCTTTTCGAACTGCTTCTTGGCGAAGGCTGAAATCTCCTCGTCCTCGACCGGCAGAATTCGATCAAGCACCTCAACGACCGTCACCTCGGCGCCCATCGTCCTGTAAAAACTTGCAAATTCGATCCCGATGGCGCCCGATCCGACGACCAACAGCGACTTCGGCATGACGTCCGGCACCATCGCCTCGCGATAGGTCCAGACCAGCTTGCCGTCGGCTTCCAGCCCCGGCAATTCGCGCGCCCGCGCGCCTGTCGCCAGGATGATGTTCTTGCCGGTCAGATCGGCAATCTTTTTGCCGTCTTTCTCCACCGTCACCTTGCGCGCGCCCGGAGTCCCGCCGGCCAGCTTGCCCCACCCGTCAAACACCGTGACCTTGTTCTTCTTCAGGAGGTGCGCAACGCCGCCGTTCAACTGCTTGGACACGGCACGCGAACGCTGCACAACCTTTTCAAGATCGAACGAGGCCCCTGAGCATTTGAGGCCGTAGGCGTCGGCATGCTGCATGTAGTGATAGATCTCGGCCGAGCGGAGCAGCGCCTTTGTCGGAATGCAGCCCCAGTTCAGGCATATGCCGCCAAGATGGTTGGCTTCGACCACGGCGGTCTTTATGCCCAGTTGCGCGGCCCGGATCGCCGCCACGTAGCCGCCCGGTCCACCGCCCACCACGATCAAGTCAAATTGTTGATCCGCCACTACTTTTCCCTCCGCCTCTTTGGTTGGCCTTTGCCGCTCAAGGTTGAGCGGGCTGCCACGAACTCTCGTCGTACCAATCGCCATAGGTCTCGGTCATATAGCGCGAGACATAGGCCTTTTCATCCTCGCCGCGAGCCTTGATGTAACGGCTCAGGGCCAGGCTCACTTCGTTGTTGATGTTGAACGGATCCACATGCCAGCGCCCGTCATGTTTGGCGAAAGAAACGGTCGCATTCGTCGCCTTGTCGCCAATGCCGACCCGCGCCGTCGCCGACTTGTTGTCACCCGCCAAATCGAGTTCCACCAGAAGCATCGCTTCGAACACGAGGGGATCCAGAACGCCGACTTCGTAAGTCCGGGCAAACGCCTCTTCCGGCTTCATCGCCATCAGTTCCTCGGGTTCGGTATCCAACCGCAAGGACAGCACGGAAATCTGGGTCGCCACGCTCTGCCTGGACAGCCGGGCCGGCCCCCAAGTCTGCGCCATACGAAGCAGAACGCCGCCATAGTGGATGGCCTCCCCGGTCAACATGAACTTGATCGACTCCCTGTCGCCCCTCAGCACGGCGCGGCGGAACTGATCGAACGTTTCCCGGACCTCGTTCTTGACTGCGGTGATCGACTTGAAGGTCTCGTCCTTGTCGTTGGTCTGTGCCATCGCTGCCGGGACGCCGGCCATGACAAACAGCGCCGTCAGCCAGGCCGCCGCGGTTCCCGTTCTCACAACAGCATCGTCACGGGATCCTCGATCAGCTTCTTGAAGACCGAAAGGAATTCCGCGCCAACGGCCCCGTCAACGACCCGGTGGTCAACGGAAAGGCTGCAGGTCATGACGGTCGCCACCGCCAACGCACCGTCCTTGACGACCGGCCGTTGTTCACCGGCACCGACAGCCAGTATGCAGCCCTGCGGCGGGTTAATGACCGCTTCGAACTGTTTGATGCCGAACATGCCGAGATTGGACAGGGAGAACGTGCCACCCTGATACTCCTCGGGTTGCAGCTTGCCCTCCCTCGCCTTGGTCGCCAGCGCCTTCATTTCGCCCGAGATCGTCTCGAGGCCCTTGTTGCCCGCATCCCGAACGACCGGCGTGATCAACCCGCCTTCGATCGCCACGGCGACGGAGATGTCCGACTGCTGGTAGAGCTTTGCACCCTCATCGGACCAGGAGGCATTGGCGGCCGGCACGCGACGCAGCGCAATTGCCGACGCCTTGATAATCAAATCGTTGACGGACAGCTTGAAAGCCCCGTCGGCCTTGTCGTTCAGTTCTTTGCGCAGCGTCAGCAAGGCATCGATCTGGCAATCAACAGTCAGGTAGAAATGCGGCACCTGCTGCTTGGACTCCGTCAGACGCGCGGCGATCACCTTGCGCATGGTGGTGTGCGGCACCAGTTCGAACGCCGGTTCAAACGGCGCGGGAGCCGCCGGCGCCGCCGGAGTGGGCGCGGCGGCCGGTGCGTCCGCGGGGGCCACAGCCGTAGGCGCGCCGCCGGCAATGGCGGTTTCTACGTCTGCTTTAACGATGCGGCCGTGCGGCCCGGACCCTTTGATCGCAGCCAGGTCCAGACCTGCCGTTTTGGCCATGCGTCGGGCCAGGGGGCTGGCGAACACCCTTTCGCCGGGCGGCGGGGCTACGGGCGCCGCTGCCGGCTGCGCAGGAGCCGGTGCGGGTGTCGGAGCCGGAGCAGGTGCCGCGGCGGCATCCGGCGCGGGCGCGGCCGACGCCGGCGCGGCGCCGCCGCCGTTGGCAAGCGCCGCATCGGCCGCCGACGCATCCTCGCCGTCCTCCAGCAAGATCGCGATAATGTCGTTGACCGGCACCGCCTCGGTGCCCGCCGCAATGACGATCCGGCCGACCACGCCCTCATCGACGGCCTCGACTTCCATCGTCGCTTTGTCGGTTTCGATTTCGGCGATCACATCGCCGGAACTGACGGTGTCACCCTCTTTGACGTGCCAGCTCGCGAGATTGCCCTCCGTCATCGTGGGCGACAAAGCCGGCATCAGGATCTTGATTGCCATGGAACTCCTCCCTTGCCCGCAACGTCAGTCGCGATAACAGGCGGCTTTTGCCGCGGCGACAATGTTCTCGGCCTGTGGCAACGCCAGCCGTTCCAGATTGGCCGCGTAGGGCATCGGAACATCCACGCCGGCAACCCGCATGACCGGTGCGTCCAGGTAGTCGAAGGCCTGCTCCATCATCACCGCCGCCAGCTCGGACCCGACGCCACACTGCGGCCAGCCCTCCTCACAGCTCACCAACCTGTTGGTTTTCTTTACTGATTCTACCAGTGTTTCGATATCCAACGGTCGTATTGTCCGCAGATCAATCACCTCGGCATCGATGCCCTCCGCCGCCAGGCTTTCTGCAGCCTCCAGCGCTTTGCCAACCATGATCGAAAAAGCAGCGATGGTGACGTGGTTGCCCGGCCGAACGACCTTGGCCTTGCCGATCGGCACGGTCCAGTCGCTGCTGTCGGGAACATCGAAACTCTGGCCATAGAGAATTTCGTTCTCCAGGAAGATCACCGGATTGGGGTCGCGAATGGCCGACTTAAGCAGACCTTTGGCGTCTGCCGCCGACCAGGGCGCGATCACCCTCAGGCCCGGGCAATGGGCATACCAGCTCGCGTAACACTGGCTATGCTGGGCGCCCACGCGGGAAGCGGCGCCGTTGGGCCCGCGGAATACGATGGGCGCCCCCATCTGACCGCCGGACATGTAGAGGGTTTTCGCTGCCGAGTTGATGATCTGGTCGATCGCCTGCATGGCAAAGTTGAAGGTCATGAACTCGACCACCGGTCGCAGGCCCATGAACGCGGCGCCGACACCCAGGCCGGCGAACCCGTGCTCGGTGATCGGGGTGTCGATGACGCGGCCAGAACCGAACTCCTCTAAGAGACCCTGGCTTACCTTGTAGGCGCCCTGATATTCCGCGACCTCCTCGCCCATCAGAAATACTCCCGGATCGGCGCGCATTTCCTCGGCCATCGCGTCCCGAAGCGCCTCGCGCACGGTCAAGGACACGGTCGGCCCGCTCCATTCCGGCTCCGCGGCCGGCGCTGCCGCCGCCGGTGCTGCCGTTGCCGGTGCCGCCGCCGCCGGTTCGGCAACCGCTGACGCGGCAGGCGCCTCGGCCGGCGCCGCTGGGGCCGGCGCTGCGGCGCCCTCGAGGGCCGCCGCGTCTTCGCCGTCTTCCAGCAACAGGGCGATCGGCGTGTTCACGGCCACGCCCTCGGTTCCCTGGGGAACAAGAATGCGCCCCATGACGCCCTCGTCGACCGCCTCGACTTCCATCGTGGCCTTGTCGGTTTCGATCTCGGCAATGACGTCGCCGGAGCTGACCTGGTCGCCTTCGGCTTTGAGCCATTTCGCCAGATTGCCCTCGGTCATCGTCGGCGAGAGGGCTGGCATCAACACCTGGATCGGCATATTTCTTCCCCTGAAAGGCGCTTATAATGCCTTGATATTACTGCAGTAATTCTGATTACGCGTCGACGAGTACGTCTGTCCAAAGCTCGGCGACATCGGGCTCCGGCGAGGTCTGCGCGAACTCGGCCGCGTCGGAAACGATCTCTTTGACCTCTTTGTCCATCGCCTTCAGCTCGTCATCGCTGGCATGCTGACCATCCACGAGGATCGTCTTGACGTTTTCGATCGGGTCGTGCTGCGACCGCATCTTCTGGACTTCGTCCTTGGGCCGATACTTCGCCGGATCGGACATCGAATGCCCGCGATAGCGATAGGTGAGCATTTCGAGAATGAAGGGTCCCTTGCCGGCGCGGACGTGGGACACAGCGCGCGTTCCGGCCTCCTTGACGGCCAGTACATCCATGCCGTCGACCTGCTTGCCCGGAATTCCGTAGGCCGTTCCGCGCTTGTACAGTTCCGTGCTGGCAGAGGCGCGCTCGACGCTGGTGCCCATGCCATAGCGGTTGTTTTCGACGACATAGATCACCGGCAGGTGCCAGAGCGCCGCCATGTTGAAGGACTCGTAAACCTGGCCCTGGTTGATCGCGCCGTCGCCGGTATAGGTCAGACAGGTGTTCTTGGTGCCCCGGTACTTGTGCGAAAAAGCGATGCCGGTGCCCAGCGGCACCTGGGCGCCGACGATGCCATGTCCGCCATAGAAGTTCTTCTCCTTGGAGAACATGTGCATCGAGCCGCCCTTGCCCTTGGAATAGCCGCCTTCCCGGCCGGTCAGCTCGGCCATCACGCCACGCGGATCCATGCCGCAAGCCAGCATGTGACCGTGGTCTCGATAAGAGGTGATGACGGCATCTTCGGGCGTGATCGTCGCCTGCATGCCCACGACAACCGCCTCTTGGCCGATGTAGAGATGGCAGAAGCCGCCGATCAGGCCCATTCCGTAGAGCTGTCCGGCCTTCTCTTCGAAACGCCGGATCAGCAACATATCGCGGTAGTGCTGCTTGAGCGCACCGACGTCGATATTGGGCTTGGATGCGGTCTTGGTCTTTCGTTTCGCGGGCTCGGCGGGCATCTGGTTCCCCTCCATATATCGTTGAGCCGGCTGGTCAGGCGCCCTGGTCACGGCGCAACCGGGGCGGTTCCCCTAGCACAGATCTTAACCAAAAACTATACCGTTGGGTGAATCATACAACCCCCACTAACACACTGAAAAGAATGAAAAACTCTGTTATTAACCGGATTACGGTTAATTGCGGCTTCAGGCGCCTGCGCTCCCAGCCCTGGGCGCGAATACCGCGGCCGGTTCGCGTACACCCTTCAGATCGTGGCGCCCCAGGTCTTTCATCGGCCGCGCACTGCGTGAACGGAAGGCCTCCGACAGGACGATCGGCTCGCCGAGGACGCCGGAAAGCTGAGCCAGTCTGGCGCACTCATTGATCACCGAGCCGATGACTGTGAAGTCGAGCCGGTCTTCGCTGCCCACATTGCCGTACATAAACTCGCCGAAATGCAGCGCAATACCGGCGCTCAGAGGCGAACTTGCCGGTAGATCGCCGTCTATCTGCGCCAAGCGCGCCTGGGCTTCGGCCGCGGCGGCCAGCGCGCGTTCGATGGCGTTTTCGGCCTGGACGGGACAGGCCATGTCGGTAACCGGGAATATAGCCAGAACGCCGTCGCCGATGAACCGCAGGATCTCGCCCCGATGGGCACGCACGGAGTCCGTGACGCCTTCGAAAAACCCGTTCAACAGGCGCAGATAGGCTTCATAGCCCAGCTTTTCCGCCAGCATCGTGGACTGCCGGAGATCCGAGAACCAGACCACCCCGTGCAGCAACTCACCGTCGCCCCGGCGAATGAGCCCATGCATCACCCGTTCCCCGGTATGGGAGCCCAGATAGGTATCGAGCAGCGATTTCAGGTTGTCGCGTTGGGTATGGACCTCGAAAAGCCGCGCCAGGACATGAACGATCGATCGCAACCGACCTATTTCCGCGTCCGTGAATCCGCCGGCCCGATCTGTCACGATGGACAGGCCGTTCACCTTGCCGTCGGACGTCAGAAGCGGCAAGGCGGCATAGTCCGTCATGCCCATTTCTCTGAATTCGCGCAGAATGGGACGATCCATCGACAGCGGTTCCGCCGTCAGGTCGACGCGGACCATATCCGCCCCCTCGAACAGCGGGCGAAACGGACTGTCCAGGAACAGCGACGTGGAGAGAGCGCTGTGCGGGGCGGGGATCACTTCGATCGAGCCCGTTTCGGCCTGCCAGACGTAGTTCACCCCGATAGTCTGCGGGTGCAGGGACCACTTGCCGATGGACAGGCGTCTGACCGGTATGCCGCAGGATAGCAGCGCCTCTCCGAGGCTGACCGTGAGATCGGCGCCCGATGCGGCGTTCCACGCCTTGCTCAACAGCCAGGCCAGCAAGGGGTCGTCGGCGGACACATCCAGCCGCGCAGCGGTGATGTCCCCAGCTTCGGCTTCGATAAACCAGTCGCCCATCCGATTGCGGTAGAACGATACGTAATCCTTGATCTCGCCGACCTCGTCGAACGGATCCTCGTAGGACCACATGACGTTTTCGACCGACTGTTCGGGCAGATCCAGGCTCCAGTAGGATGCCTCCCCCTTGAAGGGGCAGTAGGTCCGATGCTCGGTGCGCCGCATCAGGTCCATCCGGACCTCGCGACGCGGGAAGTAATAAACTGGGACGTGCCGGGTCTCGTGCAGGATCATGGCATTGCTGGAATCGACGATCGTCTCGCCGCCCGCGACCACCCGTATCCGCTTGCGCGCCGGTTCGAAGGCAATTGTATAGTCCGGATGGGTCGAAAAGGCAGACTGTTCCAGGTGGGTCTCTTTCCGCTCAACCATCACGGCGCCTCCGGCAGGGTCAGACTCTCCCCATATGGCCCGTCAGAGGCCATGCTTCAATCATCGTTCGCTTGGGTGGATAGTTACGGCTGCTGCGGTGCGGCCGATCGGGGCACGAGGATCACGAATTCGTTCTCGCGGACCATGTTCAGCACGACGCGGGCACGCTCCTCCAGCATATCCGGGTCCAGATTGTCCGGTCGCAGTAGGGATACACGGTGCGCCAGCTGTGTCCGTTCGCCACGAAGGGTCGTCAGCGTGTGCTCCGCCCGGTTCACCGCCTGCCCGAGTTGGTAATAGGCAAGCAGTCCGCGATCGCCCTGAACCGCGTGATAGATGAAATAGCCGATCAGGCACACGCCGATAGCGGGCAGGAAGACCTGCTTGGACCGCCGCTGGAGTTCGCGTATGACGTTCATGACGGCGAGTGAATCACAGCCGGGATTCAACGGTCAAGTCCTAAGAGAATCCTCGACTTAGCGCAGAGTCCTCGATCCGGTCCGGAGCGACGCGGCCTACGCGCTATGAACCGGCTGCGAATTCAGGGCGGCCGGCGTCTTCAGCGCTTGAGGATGGACTTCCCCGCATATCGGGCGGCATCGCCCAGGTCCTCCTCGATCCGGATGAGCTGGTTGTACTTCGCCAGCCTGTCGGAGCGAGACAGGGAGCCCGTCTTGATCTGGCCGCAATTGGTCGCGACGGCCAGATCCGCGATGGTGTTGTCCTCGGTCTCTCCCGAGCGATGGGACATCACCGCGGTGTAGGACGCCTTGTGGGCCATCTCGACCGTCTCCAGCGTCTCGGTCAGCGAACCGATCTGATTCACCTTGACCAGGATCGAGTTGGCGATCCCTTCCCGGATTCCGCGGCCCAGCCTTTCAGGGTTGGTCACGAAGATGTCGTCGCCGACCAGTTGAACGCGGTCGCCGGTCAGTTCTGTGAGGATCTTCCAACCTTCCCAGTCGTCTTCGCCCATGCCGTCTTCGATTGACACGATGGGGTAACGATCCACCAGCGCCGCCAGATACTCCGCCATCTGGCCGCTCGCGAGGCTCTTGCCTTCGCCGGCCAGTTCGTACTTGCCGTTCTTGAAGAACTCCGAGGCCGCGCAATCCAGCGCCAGGACCACGTCCTCGCCCGGCGCACAGCCGGCCGCCTCAATCGATTTCATGATGAAGTCGAGCGCTTCCTCGGTCGAACCCACATTGGGGGCGAAGCCGCCCTCGTCCCCAACATTGGTGTTGTGGCCGGCACCCTTCAGGGCCGCCTTGAGGGCATGAAAGATCTCGGAGCCGACGCGGACCGCTTCGCGCAGCGAGCCGGCCGCCACGGGCATAACCATAAACTCCTGGATGTCCACGGGGTTGTCCGCATGAGCGCCGCCGTTAAGGATGTTCATCATTGGCACTGGCAAGGTCCGCGCGTACGCGCCGCCTACATATCGGTACAGCGGCAGGTCGGCTTCACTGGCGGCGGCCTTGGCAATGGCGAGCGACGCCCCGAGAATGGCATTGGCGCCCAACCGTCCCTTGTTCTCGGTCCCGTCCAGGGTGACCATCATATGGTCGACGCGGACCTGGTCCTCCGCGTCCATGCCGGAAACCAGATCGAAAATCTCGCCGTTGACCGCCTCCACGGCTCGCTCGACGCCTTTACCGCCGTACCGGTCGCCGCCGTCGCGCAGCTCCACCGCTTCATGGACTCCGGTCGATGCCCCCGAAGGCACCGCGGCCCGGCCGAAAGCGCCGGTCTCCAGCATGCAATCGACCTCGACGGTGGGATTGCCGCGACTGTCGAGAATTTCACGCGCGTGTAGATCAATAATGGCGGTCATGTTGCCCCTGCCTTGCGGTTTGATGTCGGACGCCGGCCGGCGCCCTCTTTTCTGCTATCCCCGAAACTAGTTGAAGGATGTGACCGGGATAAGACCGGCCAGCCCCTTCAAAAACCAGACTGAATGCCCGGCCGACTAGATCTCGACCGGCCTGGACTTCGCAACCTCGTCGAACGCGACCAACGTGCGCAGCAACGCCGGGACATCGCGCAGATAGATCATGTTGGGTCCGTCCGACGGCGCGCTGTCCGGATCCTGATGAGTCTCCATGAATACGGCGGCGACCCCCACGGAGACGGCCGCCCGGGCCAGAACCGGCGCAAACTCCCGCTGGCCACCCGACGTCGTGCCCTGCCCGCCCGGCTGCTGGACCGAATGGGTCGCGTCGAACACGACCGGCGTGCCCTGTTTGGCCAGAATCGGCAGCGAACGCAGGTCCGTCACCAGGGTATTGTACCCAAAACTCGCGCCACGCTCGCAGACCATGACATTGGGGTTGCCCGCCTCTTCCACCTTTCGAACGACATGCACCATGTCCCAGGGCGCCAGAAACTGCCCTTTCTTAACGTTCAAGACCCGCCCCGTCTCCGCCGCCGCCGTCAGCAGGTCGGTCTGGCGGCACAGAAATGCCGGGATCTGGAGTACATCGACGACTTCCGCAACGACGGCGCATTGTTCCCGCTCGTGAACGTCCGTGACGACGGGACAGCCGACGGTTTCGCGGATCTCCGCAAAGATGTCGAGGGCCTTGGACAGGCCGATGCCGCGTGGCGTGCCGAGCGAAGACCGGTTTGCCTTGTCGAACGAGGACTTATAGATCAGGCCGATTCCGAGCTCGTCGGTTATCTCCTTCAGCGCGCTGCTCATTTCCAGCGCGTGCGCCCGGCTCTCCATGGCGCAAGGGCCCGCCAACAGCGCCATCGGCAGGTCGTTGCCGATGGAAATGTCCCCGACGGTGATGTGATGCGGCGTCGTCATAAGCGTGAGTCGACCTTCGGCCGATTGGTTCCCCTAGCCTCACCGGCGTTTTAGTCGGCCATGAACGCCGATCCAAGCATTTTCGCGACCGAACGCAATCCGGATCGGTCACACCAGGCGGGATTGGTCGATCGCGGCGCGCACGAAGCTCGTGAACAGGGGATGGGGTTCGAACGGCTTGGATTTCAGTTCCGGGTGGAACTGGACGCCGACGAACCAGGGATGGTCCGGGATCTCAACGATTTCGGGCAGCATGCCATCAGGCGACATGCCCGCGAACCGTATCCCCGCCTCCTCGAGGCGTTCCTTGTAGTTGATGTTCACCTCGTAGCGATGGCGATGGCGCTCACTGATGTTCTGGGCGCCGCCATAGATCTCGGCGACCTGGGTATCCGGCTCCAGCACGCAGGGATAGGCGCCCAGACGCATGGTGCCGCCAAGGTTGTCGCCGACGGACCGACGCTCCACGACGTTGCCGCGGGCCCACTCAGTCAACAGCCCGACGACGGGGTCCCCGCAGGGCCCGAATTCGGTCGAGCCGGCATCCGGGATGCCGGCCATGTGACGCGAGGCCTCGATTACCGCCATCTGCATGCCGAAACAGATACCGAAATACGGCACGCGGCGTTCCCGGGCGAATCGCGCGGCGGCGATCTTGCCTTCCGATCCGCGTTCGCCAAATCCGCCGGGCACGAGGATGCCGTTGCAGCCCTCCAGGTGGTGGACGGGATCGTCGTGCTCGAAGATCTCCGACTCCACCCAGCGCAGTCGAACCTTGTGGGTGTTGGCGATGCCGCCGTGGTTCAGGGCCTCGGCGAGCGATTTGTAGGCGTCCAGAAGGTTAGTGTATTTGCCGACGACCGCGATGGTCACCTCGCCGTCGGGCCCGCGCACACGGCTGACGATCTCCTGCCAGCGGCCGAGATCGAGACTGTCCTCGGCACCCTGCTCGATGATGCCGAAATGCCGCAGGACCTCGGTGTCGAAACCCTCGCGGTGATAGGTGATCGGCACTTCGTAGATGGTGTCCGTATCAATCGCGGGGATGACACGTTCCGGCGCGACGTTGCAGAACAAGGCCATCTTCCGTTTCGCCTCGGCCGGGATCTCGCGATCGCAACGACAAACAAGGATGTGCGGTTGAATCCCGATCGAAAGCAACTCCTTGACCGAATGCTGGGTGGTCTTGGTCTTCAACTCGCCGGCGGCCGGAATGTAGGGCATCCAGGTGAGATGACAGAACAAGGTCCGGCTATGGCCGAGTTCATTGCCGAGCTGGCGAATGGCTTCCAGAAAAGGCGTGCTCTCAATATCGCCAACAGTTCCGCCGATCTCGCAGATAACAAAATCCTCGCCGGACAGGTCCGAGGTAATGAACTCCTTGATGGCGTCGGTGACGTGCGGGATCACCTGGACGGTGGCGCCCAGGTAGTCGCCCCGCCGTTCCTTGGCGATCACGCCTGAATAAATGCGCCCTGTCGTGACGTTGTCCGATTTGCGGGCGGGAACGCCGGTGAAACGCTCGTAATGTCCCAGGTCCAGGTCGGTCTCCGCGCCGTCGTCGGTGACGTAGACCTCACCGTGCTGGTAGGGGCTCATCGTCCCCGGGTCGACGTTCAGATACGGGTCGAGCTTTCGCAATCGCACCCGAAACCCGCGCGCCTGCAACAGCGCCCCCAGGGCCGCGGAGGCCAAACCTTTCCCAAGTGATGAAACGACGCCGCCGGTGATGAAGATGAAGCGCGTGGCCATGGACGCTCACTTTATCCAATTCGGTTGGCTGGGAACACAATGAAAGAGGCGGCACCAAGGCCGCCCCCAAACAAATACTTGATATTTAAAAGACCTCATTGAGACAGAGGCACGGCCGGTTCCGCCGGCGCTGCCGGTGTTTCGACGGCCGGCGCATCCAGGATCGACCTCGATTCGCGCCCGGAACCCGCCAGCAGCGCAAGCGTGATGCTCGTAACCATAAAACACACCGCCAGGATTGCGGTTGTCCGGGTCAGTGCGTTTGCGGAACCGCGGGCCGAAAACAACCCGGTGCCGCCGGAGCCGGACCCGCCGATCCCCAGGGCGCCCCCTTCGCTTCGCTGCAGCAGGATCACCACCATCATGGCAAGGGCAATGATCAGATGTATGACGAGAACGATGTTAGCCATTTTTCCAAGCCCCTTTGGCCCAACGCCGTCGATGCGGCCAAGCGGGTCCTAACGGATCTCAATGGGAACGATGAACCGCACCGGGCCAGGCTGACCGCGGCGCCGTTCGCAAGCTATTTAATGACTAGACCGGCATTTGGCTAGCGCGAATGTTCGGCGATCGCAAGGAAGTCCTCGGCCTTCAGACTGGCGCCGCCCACCAGCGCGCCGTCCACGTCCGGCAGCGACAACAGTTCGGCGGCATTGGCCGGCTTCACCGATCCGCCATAGAGCAGGCGCACGCCGGCGGCCGTGTCGGGACCGAGCCGCTTCGTCAGCGCGTCGCGCATAAATGCATGGACCTCCTGCACTTCGGCCGTCGTCGGCGTGCGGCCTGTCCCGATCGCCCAAACCGGTTCGTAGGCGATCACGGTATTCGCGGCGGTTGCGGCGTCGGGAACGCTGCCGGCCAATTGACCACCGACAACATCGATCGTTCGCCCTGAATCGCGTTCGGCCTCGGTTTCGCCGACGCAGATGATCGCCGTCAGCCCGGCTGCGTGGGCCGCCGTCGCCTTTGCATGCACCAGCGCATCGGATTCCTCGTGATCGGCCCGGCGCTCGGAATGGCCGACGATCACGTAGGCGCACCCGACATCCGCAAGCATCGGTGCGCTGACATCGCCGGTATGGGCGCCCTTTTCGGCGGGATGGCAGTCCTGACCGCCCAGACCGACCCCGCTGCCGCGGACGACCTCCGCGACTGGCGGAAGAAATGGCGCCGGCGGACAGACCACCAGCTCACATTCGGCCGCGCCGTCGACGACGCCGCGCGCAAGGCTTACGGCCTGCGCCGTCAGACAGTTCATTTTCCAGTTTCCCGCGACCAGCGGCCTGCGCGCGTTGTCCGTCACTGTGCTGTCCCCCCTGAGCCTGGATTCGCGCCAGCGACGCTACGTCCGCCGTCACGCCCTGTCAAACGGCCCGTCACAACGACGGTCACCGGTTCCAGGCGTGGGAAACCGGGTCCCGGCCGCTGCCGCATTTGGCGGTTGCCGGGCCTACGGGCCGCCCCTAATATGCCGCGCCGCGCCGCGGGAGACAGCGGCGCAGACCGATTTTCGAGCACAACCGGCAGGTATTCGATGCTACGCAAGATGCGGAAATCCGCGGGCTCTCCGATCGTCAAGATCCTTTTGTTCGGGTCCCTGATCTTGGCATTCGGGCTCTGGGGTGTTGCGGACTATGTGCAGGTGGGTCCGGGTGACGATCCTGCCGCTTCGGTGGCCGACATCGAAATCACGCCGGCTGAGCTCTATCAGAACTACCAGGCCGAGCTGCAGCGGATGGGCCTGGTTCAAATTGAGCCGGAGCAGGCGCGCGCCCTGGGCCTGATCGATCAGGTGCTGGCCGCGATGGTCAATCGCACGCTTTTCGACGTGGAGGCCGATGCGCTGGGTCTAACCACGGATGACGCCAGTCTCGCCGACGAGATCCGGGCCAATCCGGCGTTCCGGAACGAGCTGGGCCAGTTCGACCGCTTGCGGTTCGAGCAGATCCTGGCGCTCAACGGGCTGAGCGAAGGCGAATTCACCGCGCAGCTGCGACAGGACACGACCAGGGCTCAGTTTGTCGGTAGCCTGACTGGCGGCGTGCGTCCGCCGCAGAAACTAGTGGAGCAGGTTTTTGCCTTTCAGGGCGAGCGCCGGGTCGCGGAAACGGTGCAGGTTCCGCTCGATAGCGGTTCAAACATCGGCACGCCGACCGAGGCCGAGCTGAGCGCCTACTATGACGAACACCAGAGCCAGTTCGAGGCGCCTGAAATGCGGACGGTGACGTTCATATCGCTGACGCCGGAAGATCTTGTCGATGACGTCGGCGTTGAACAGGCCCGCCTTGAAGAGGAATACGCGGTTCGCAAGGCCGAATTCACCGTTCCCGAGCGGCGCCGCGTCCAACGAATTCTTGTCCAAGACGAAGCGGCGGCGAAAGCAGCCATCGAACGGCTCAAGGCCGGCGCCGACTTTGCCGCCATCGCCCAGGAGGTAAGCGGCGAGGACGCAGGTGCGATCGATCTGGGCACGGTCACGCGCGACGAGATCATCGACACCGCCATCGCCGACGCCGCTTTCGAGCTGGAAGTGGGTGACATCAGCGCGCCCGTCCAGGGACCATTCGGTTGGTACATCGTCACGGTCTCCGAACTCGAGCCCGGTTCCACCAAGCCGTTCGATGAGGTGCGGGACGACCTTCGCCTCGACCTGGCGCGAGACGAAGCGGTGGAGATGGTCTATCGCCTTGCCAACGACGTGGAAGACGTGATGGCCGGCGGCGTCGGACTGGAAAATGCCGCGCGAGAATTGAATCTGAGCGTCGTGACCGTAGGCCCCCTCAGTGCCACCGGCGAGGACGGGTCCGGCCAGCGGGTCGATACCCTGCCGGGCGGCCGGTTCCTCGAGGTCGCCTTCGAGCAGATGCCCCTGGAGGACGGCTTTCTGACGGAGACGCCGGAGGGCGGGTATTTCATTCTGCGCGTCGACTCCGTAACTGATGCCCGGCTCAAGACCATCGACGAAGTCCGCGACGAAGTGATCGACGGCTGGACGCAAGAGCGGCGGCAACAGAAAACCCGGGAACGCGCGACCGAGCTGGTTGAGAGGGTCAAGAGCGGGGAATCCCTTGAGACGATCGCAACCGAGCTGAACGCCAAGGTTGCCATCACCGATCCGCTGACGCGCCGCTCGTCTCTGTTCGGCGGGCCGCTGCCGCCCGATCTTCTTACGGCGCTGTTCCGCATGCGTCCCGGAGAGGCCGGCATGGGCGACAATGTCGAGGGTGTCGTGATCGCCCGGCTCCTCGAGATCCAAACGGCCGGTGACGATCCTGCCGATGCCGAGCTGCGCGACCGGATCGCCGAGCAGTTGCGCTCAGGTATTGCGAACGACATCGTGGTACAGCTCAACGAAGGGCTCCGCGGCGTACACGATGTGACGGTCAACGCCCAGGTAATCGATCAGCTGTACACCGGCGGCGCAACGGCCGCCCGTTAACGGCCAGCATGGAAACGTCGCCGGCACTCGACGCGTTCGCGCGAACATACGATGCGGGCCAGTCCCAGGTCGTGTGGACACAGCTCATCGCCGATCTTGAGACGCCGGTGTCCGCCTTTCTGAAGCTCGCCGACGGACGTGCCAACAGCTTTCTGTTCGAGTCCGTGGAGGGAGGTTCGACGCGCGGCCGATACTCGTTCATCGGCATGAAGCCCGACCTGATCTGGCGCTGTTTCGGCGATCGCGCCGAAATCAACCGGGAGGCGCGCGTCGACCCGGAAAAGTTCGAGGCGGTCGACCAACCAGCCCTGGAGTCGTTGCGAGCGCTGATTTCGGAATCCGCGATCGTCCTGCCGGACGGTTTGCCGCCCATGGCCGCCGGGATCGTGGGCTACATGGGCTACGACATGGTGCGGCTGATGGAGCGGCTGCCGGACGACAACCCCGAGACGATGGGGTTGCCGGATGGCCTGTTTCTGCGTCCGACCGTGATCGCAATCTTCGACACCATCGAGGATCTGGTCACCGTCGTCACGCCGGTCCGGCCCGACGCCGGCATCGACGCGCAGTCCGCCTACGCCCGTGCGCGTGAGCGGCTCGCTGACGTTGCCAATGATTTCGGCCGGTCCTTGCCCTATCGGCGCGAGGCCGATGCGGCGCTGGCGCCGCTTCCCGAGCCCGAGGCCCATATGGGGCCGGAGGACTACAAGGCGATGGTTCGGGCGGCCAAGGAATACATCCTTGCCGGCGACATCTTCCAGGTCGTGCTCAGCCAACGATTCGAGACACCCTTCACCTTGCCGCCCTTTGCGCTGTATCGCGCCCTTCGCCGAACGAACCCCTCGCCCTTCCTTACTTTCCTGGATTTCGGCCCCTTCGCCATCGTGGGATCGAGCCCGGAGATCCTGGTGCGATTGCGCGACGACACCGTTACCATTCGTCCGCTGGCAGGCACGCGGCCGCGCGGCGAGACGCCGGCGGAGGATCGGGAACTGGCGGCGGACCTGTTGTCCGACGAAAAGGAACTGGCGGAACACCTGATGTTGCTCGATCTGGGCCGCAACGATGTGGGGCGGGTCGCTGAAATCGGTTCGGTACAGGTCACCGAACGGATGGTCGTGGAATACTACAGCCACGTCATGCACATCGTTTCGAACGTTGAAGGCCGGGTAAGGCCCGATTATGACGCGCTCAGCGCGCTGATTGCCGGATTTCCGGCTGGTACGGTATCCGGCGCACCGAAGGTTCGCGCTATGGAGATCATCGACGAATTGGAACCCGTTCGACGGGGATTGTACGCCGGCTGCGTCGGCTATTTCGGCGCCGACGGCGGCATGGACAATTGCATCGCCCTGCGGACCGCCGTGGTCCGGGACGGGCGCATGTTCGTCCAGGCGGGCGCCGGTATCGTCGCCGACAGCGATCCGGAGTCCGAATACCAGGAATGTGTGAACAAAGCCCGGGCCTTGGTTCGGGCGGCTCAGGAGGCCGTCCGTTTTTCAGCCGGTCGTGGTTGAAGAGGCGCCCGACGGTTCAGCCGCGCAGGGAAACCTGCTGCCGAACGATGAACGACACGGGCACCAGGGCGAAACCGCGCTGTTGGACTGTAGCGAGCCATTCGCCGAGGATCTCGATGGTTGAGTCCCGCGGGTGCGCGATACCGATGGCGTAGCCGCGGTTGAGTGCGATTCTTTCCAGCGTGCCCAACTGCGCGCGGATGACGTGGGGTTCGTCCTCGGCATCCAAGAAGACATCACGGGCAACAAATGGAAGTCCGAGGCTGCGCGCGATTTCCGGCGCCAGCGTGTCCGGGGTCGTCAGGGAGTCCAGGTAAAGCAGACCGCGATCGTTGATTTCGCTCAGCACCTGCCACATGCCGCCTTCCCAGGTGGAGAAGCGGCTGCCCATGTGGTTGTTCACGCCCACATATCCCTCGATCTGGCTCAGGTCCCAGTCCAGACGGCGACGGATTTCCTCCTGATCGAGATTGGTCAGCAACGCATTGGGTCCCGGATCGGAGTCGTCCGCGAGCGGTTCCATGGGCAAGTGAATCATGATTTCGTGCCCGTTCGCCCGCGCCTCGGCCACCAGTTCCGACAGGTTGTAACCGTAGGGCAGGAACGACATCGTGAGCGGACCCGGCAAGGCCGCGGCGCGGCGCGTGCGGTTCTGATCGATTCCCACATCGTCGATCACGATTGCGATCATGGCACGCTCGCCGGGGTCATCGACGGCGACTGCCGCGGATATCCAGGCCGGCGATTCCGACACCTCAGGCTGCTCGGCCTGCTCGGCCGCCTGCCCAGGCAACGGTTCGACAACCGTGTCAGGGCCGTCCGTGCCCGCCGCCGGGGACAGCGAGTAATCCCGCTCCACCACCCGCGTCGGCGTCGGCAACATTTCGATCGTGCCGGGGGTAATGACGGTCCAGACCACCGGTGTCGAGCGGGCCGGAAGCAGGTACTTTTCGGCGCCCGCCCCCAAGAGCACGCCGCCCGCGAACGCACTTACCAGCAACACCGGCAGAACGACCGAGACCCACAGGAAGCGACGCGCGGCTCGGCCGCGCGATGGCGACGGTCTGTGTTGAGACTGCTCTTCACTCATGAATTGATCAAGAGTCCGAACTAAGTTCCAAGACATGTGCTGAGACGGACAAGACTATACAACAGATAGTAGAAATTTATGTCATGTAAAAATCTCGTTTTTATTAAATAGCCATCGATCCGCGATTACCCTGGCCGCACTGCGGTGCTTTCCGGCGTTGCCGGTCGCGGAGTACCGGTCCCTGGCGCGCGAGCCCGCCCTGCCCTACCATGGCGTAACATCCTGTCATCGTTAAAGAATTGGCCCAGGCAAGAGGCGCTGTCCCGGGACCGCCGGCGCGTTTCCCAACGCCCGATTTCCCTGCTATAAGGCTGCGAAAACAGGGTGGCCGCCGACGCAGCGGCAGGATCTTCATGCTCTTGCTGATCGATAACTACGACAGCTTCACCTACAACCTCGTCCACTTCCTCGGAGAGTTGGGCGCGGAAACGGAGGTTGTCCGCAACGATGCGATCACCGTCCAGGACGCACTGGCGCGGCGGCCGCAGGGAATTGTCCTGTCTCCAGGGCCCTGCGATCCTGACAAGGCCGGCATCTGCCTGAGCCTGGTCAAAGCCGCGGCGGCAAACGTTCCCGTTCTCGGGGTCTGTCTTGGGCATCAGGCGATCGGCCAAGCCTTCGGAGGCCGGGTGGTCCGGGCGCCAGCGCCCATGCACGGCAAGATGTCGACCATCACGCATCGCGACTCCGGCGTCTTTGCGACCCTGCCCGACAGATTTGAAGCGACGCGTTATCATTCCCTGATCGTCGACAGGGAAACGTTGCCGGATTGTTTCGAGGTCACGGCCGAGACCGATGACGGCCTCGTCATGGGGCTGCGGCACCGGGAGCATGTCTTGCACGGCGTACAATTCCATCCGGAGAGCATTGCCTCAGAACATGGCCACAAGTTATTGAAAAATTTCCTTGAATTCACGACCCACTGACAATCGACTGGAACCCGATGGCCGCCGAAAATGCCGATATGAAGCCGTTGATCGCGAAAATCGCGGCCGGAAAAATACTGTCCCGCGACGAAGCCGCGACCGCCTTCGACGTGATGATGTCCGGTGATGCCACGCCGTCCCAAATGGGCGCGTTTCTCATGGGATTGCGGATCCGAGGCGCCACGGTCGACGAGATCATCGGCGCGACGGCGACGATGCGGGCCAAGGCGACCAAGATCGCCGCGCCGGACGACGCCATCGACGTGGTCGGTACCGGCGGCGACAAATCGGGCACCTACAACATCTCCACCTGTACCGCGCTGGTGGTGGCGGGGTGCGGCGTACCGGTGGCAAAACACGGCAACCGCGCAGCATCCAGCCAGTCCGGTTCTGCCGACGTGCTGACGGCGCTCGGCGTGAACCTCGATGCCGATTTTCCGGTGCTTGAAAAGTGCCTTCGTGAGGCGGGGATCTGCTTCATGCTGGCGCAGCGCCATCACGGCGCCATGCGAAACGTCATGCCCACCCGTGTCGAACTGGCGACGCCGACGATCTTCAACCTGCTCGGGCCGATGTCCAACCCCGCCGGTGTGAGGCGGCTTTTCGTGGGAACCTACGATCCCGCGTTCCAGACCGCCATGGCCACCACCCTCGGCACGCTGGGCGCGGAAAAGGTCTGGGTGGTGCACGGATCCGATGGTCTGGACGAGTTGACGACCACCGGGCCGTCCTCGGTCGTTGCCTGGGAGAACGGTGACGTGACCAAATTCGACGTGCATCCGGAAGAGGCCGGGATCGCCATTGCCGACGCCGCCGACTTGAAAGGTTCGGATTCGGCAACGAATGCCGCGGCGTTGCGCGCGGTTCTGGGCGGCGAATCCGGTCCCTACCGCGACATCGTGGTACTCAACGCCGCCGGCGCCTTGGTGGTGGCCGGGAAAGCCTCGGATCTCAAGGCTGGTGCCGCCATCGCGGCGGACAGCATTGCATCCGGTGCGGCGCTACGGGCCCTGGAAACCATGGTCGATATCACCAATACGCCGGCTCGCTCATGAGCGACGTCCTGACAAAGATCCTGGAAGACAAGCGGGCCCACGTCGAGGCGCGCCGCCTGGCGATGCCCGACGAGGCGATACGGGATCGCGCGGCTTCCGGGCCGCCGCCGCGCGGCTTTGCGGCGCGTCTGCGCAGCGCTTCGGAAGCCGGCTACGGATTGATCGCCGAAATCAAGAAAGCGTCCCCATCGAAGGGCGTGATCCGCGAGGATTTCGCGCCCAGCGCGCTGGCGCGGGCTTACCAGTCCGGCGGCGCGACCTGTCTTTCGGTCTTGACCGATCAGCCCTATTTCCAGGGCCGCGACGACTATCTGACCGCCGCCCGGGTGGTGACCGATCTGCCGGTGCTGCGGAAGGATTTCATGATCGACCTGTACCAGGTCTATGAGGCGCGGGCGATCGGCGCGGACTGCATCCTGCTGATCATGGCGGCGCTTGACGACGCGCTCGCAGGCGACCTGGAAGCCTGTGCAATCGAACTGGGCATGGACGTCCTTGTCGAGGTGCACGACGCTGAAGAGCTTGACCGGGCGCTGGCGCTGAACTCGCCTTTGATCGGCATCAACAACCGTAACCTCAAGACCCTGGACGTGGACCTCGCCACGACCGAGGCACTGGCGCCACGGATCCCGTCGGAACGGACGGTGGTATCCGAAAGCGGCCTGTTTACGCCGGACGATCTTGCGCGCATGGCCGCGATCCCGGTGCGGTGTTTCCTGATCGGGGAATCGTTGATGCGGCAACAGGACGTGTCCGGGGCGACCCGGACATTGCTGGCCTCGCCGGTTCCGGCAACAGCGGTGGTCTGACCCATGGGCGAACTCACTCATTTCGATCGCGACGGCAACGCCGTCATGGTGGACGTCTCCGCCAAGGACGAGACGGACCGGATCGCTGTTGCCGCCGGCCGGATCAGCATGCAGCCGGCAACCCTGTCCCTCATCAAGCAGGGCGGCGTCAAAAAAGGCGACGTTTTGTCTGTGGCCCAGCTTGCCGGCATCATGGGGTCGAAAAAAACCGCCGACCTGATCCCGCTTTGCCATCCCCTGCCCCTCAATTCGGTCGAGGTGCGCCTGTCCCTGGACGAAACTCAAAACAGCGTCGTCATCGAGGCGACGGCGCGGACCAGGGGCCGCACGGGCGTTGAGATGGAGGCGTTGACGGCCGTCAGTGTGGCCGCCCTGACCATTTACGACATGGTGAAGGCCGCAGATCGCGGCATGCAGATCTCGGACATTCGCCTGATCCACAAGTCGGGCGGAAAATCGGGAACCTACGACGCGGCCTGAAGCATGCTTTCCGTCGCCGATGCCCGCACCAGAATAACGACCGCCTTCGCACCGCTGGCCGCAGAGCAGGTATCGCTGACCGACGCGCTCGGTCGCGTCCTGTCCGAGAACGTGCGATCCCGGCGCACCCAGCCACCGAGCGCCGTTTCGGCAATGGACGGTTATGCCGTCCGAGCAGCCGATCTGGCGTCGACCCCGGCAACCCTCTCAATGGTCGGCGAGGTCCCGGCGGGACAGTCGTTCGACCGGACCATCGGCCCGGGCGAGACCGTCCGGATCTTCACCGGAGCGCCGTTGCCCGAGGGCGCCGACGCCATTGTGATTCAGGAAGATGTGGAGATAGACCCGGACGGCGCTGTTCGAATCGCCGAACCGGTGCCGACGGGACACTATGTGAGGCCGGCCGGACTCGACTTCAGCGCCGGCGATATATTGCTTACGGCCGGAACGGTCCTGACGGCCCGCGATGTGGGCCTTGCCGCGGCTATGAACGTCCCCTGGCTGATGGTTCGGCGCCAGCCGCGGGTCGCCATTCTGGCGACCGGCGATGAGGTCGTGATGCCGGGCGATCCCGTCGGCCCCAACCAGATTGTCAGCTCTAACGGATTGGCCCTGGCGGCCGCGGTACGCTGTTTCGGGGCCTCATCAGAGCTTCTTGGGATCGCACCCGACGATCCTGCCGCGCTGCAGCAGCTTGCCGCAGGGGCTCGGGGTGCGGATCTGCTGATCACGACCGGCGGCGCCTCGGTCGGCAAACACGACCTCATCAAGGACGCGCTCGGCGACATCGGGCTGTCGCTGGACTTCTTCAAGATCGCCATGCGTCCCGGCAAGCCGCTCATTTTCGGCAATCTCGGGGGGACCCCATTGCTCGGCTTGCCCGGCAATCCGGTGTCCAGCATGGTCTGCGCCCTGATGTTCGTCGAGCCGGCCATCGCCGTCATGCTGGGCCGCCCGGTACCCGAGATCATTCTGGAACCCGCGCGGCTAGCGGCTGACCTGCCGGCCAATGATCGTCGCGAAGACTATCTGCGCGCCAATCTCAGCCTTGCCGGCGGGGAGTTGCCCCGCGTCACACCGTTCAACCGCCAGGACAGTTCGATGCTGTCGAGCCTCGCCGCGTCGGACTGTCTGATCGTCCGGGCTCCCCACGCCCCGGCAGCCGCGGCAGGCGACCTTGTCCAGGTTCTCAAATTGAGGCGCTCGCTGCTTTCGCTCTGACCCGCGATTACTTGCGGGATTACCAAGAACATTGACAGAGACAAGGAACACAAGTAGAACACTTGCGTTGTTTCCAGTTTGTTCCAGATACCGCCCGCCGAGGCGCGCGGTCGAGCAGGGATAGCTTTGATGCTGACACGCAAGCAACATGATCTCCTCATGTTCATTCACCAACGCCTCAACGAATCAGGCGTATCGCCGTCGTTCGAAGAGATGAAATCGGCGCTGAGTCTCAAGTCGAAGTCCGGAATCCACCGTTTGATCACCGGACTTGAGGAACGCGGTTTCATCAGGCGCCTGCCGCACCGCGCCCGAGCATTGGAGGTCGTGCGTCTGCCAGAGAACAGGACCGGCGAGCAGCCGGTCCGGAACGCCCGGGTCGAACATCTGTCTGGTCGCGCGATCCGCCCCGTGGAAGACCACGCGATAGGCAGCGACACGGCACAGCTTTCCATCTACGGCCGGATTGCCGCCGGCACGCCCATCGAAGCCCTGCGCGACGACTCCAACCATGTCGATGTCCCCGCGACCCTGCTCGGCCGCGGCGACCACTACGCCCTGGAAGTCGACGGCGATTCGATGGTGGATGCCGGCATCCTGGACGGCGACACCGTATTGATCGAACGGACCGAGAAGGCGGAAAACGGCGAGATCGTGGTTGCCCTGATCGACAACAGCGAAGTGACGCTCAAGCGCTTTCGGCAGCGGGGCAACTCGATTGCGCTGGAGCCTGCGAATGTCGGCTACGAGACGCGGATATTCGGGCCCGACCGCGTCGCCGTGCAGGGTCGCCTCGTCGGCCTGATGCGGCGCTACTGAGACGCCGGCTCGGCAACACAATCAGGCCAAGCCGCCTAGAGGAACCTGACAGCGTATATCGGCGGCAGGTTCAGGCTGATCGCCTGCCAGTGGTCGCCGGCATCGGAGGACGCCCAAAGACCGCCGGTGGTCGACCCCAGCGCCAACGTCTTGCCGTCTGCCGCCACATCCAGACCATGTCGGTAGATCAGATCGTAAGCATTCTGCTGTGGCAGGCCGTCGTTCAGCACGTCGAACGAGGCGCCGCCGTCCCGTGTCCGGGTCACAACAAGGACCCCGTCCTTCGGAAACCGCGCCGTATCCGCTACCGCTGGCGCAAACCAAGCCGTTTCGGCGTCCGAGGGATGGACCGCAACGGCAAAGCCGAAGTCCGAGACGGGAACCTCGTCGATCTGCGACCAGTTTCGTAAACCATCGGCGGACCGGAACATGCCATTGTGATGCTGCATCCATGCGACATCCGGTTGAGTTGCGCATCGGACGACCCGGTGGGGATCCTGCATGGCTGGATCGTGGCGACGTTCCGGCGGAACGTAGGCCGCCCACAAGCCGTCGCAGGTCGCCTCCCATGTCTCACCGCCGTCGGCGCTCTGCCAGACGCCGCCGGAGGAAATTGCAATCGCAACGGTGTCGCGGTCGCGCGGATCGACGCAAATGGAATGAATACCCGCCTGGTCGAAACCCCCGCCGAACCACTCCGCCCGTTCGGGAATCCGCCAAAAGCCGTCGACGAGGGACCAGCTGTCACCCTGATCGTCGGACCGGAACAATGCGGCGGGAATCGTCCCGGCCCAGACCCGTTCCAGCGAACCGTCGGCATCGGGCTCGAGGCTCCAGACCAGTGACACCGACGGTCCGTCGCCTTCGCCTTCTTCGACCGCCGGAAAGCTTGGCGCAGCAACCTCCGTCCAATGAGCGCCGCCATCGGTCGAGCGGTGCAGCTTGACGCCGAAATGGCCTTCGTCGATCGCCGCCAGCATTGTCAGGCCGGCCTTGTCTGCGGCCACCATCGTGACCTGCATGCCCGGGAAGTGCGGGTCGGCGATTGCCCAGCCGTCCCCGGATGGTTCCATCAGGAACAACCCCTTGCGCGTCGCAACAGCCAGTTTAGTCATGGTCCGGGACCTCCCCTGCCCGGGCGCCCGCCGGCTAGCCGCCGGAAAGCGCCTGCAATACGTAAACCTCCGAAGTCGGCGACAAGCCGACGTCCAGCGCTTCGGACCGGTCCATCATTTCACCATCCACAAAAACGGTGACGTGGCGCCGGACCCGGCCCTGGTCGTCCAGCACGTAGCTTCGCAGTTTTGGATGGCTGGCAAACACGTCGGCAAGTGCGTCACGCACCGTCTTGCCGGCGCTTTCGAATCCGCCCCGCGGGGCGACCTCGCGGAGATGTGCGGTGAAATGGACCTGTGGCATAGCACCCCTGCCCGCCTGCCCTGATTCCCGCCAAGATTAGCGCGCGGCGTAGTCTCCGGCCAGTTTCCGTTTTGGCATTGGTTGCCGCCCTGGTCGAGCCGTCCAAGGCCTGTCGCCACGCGTCTCCGCGACCGTGACAACCCGAACCTCATCCTGAGATCCGAGGTAGATTGCGTGCGCACCGCGATCGAGCAGATCGAAACGGTCAATCACGACCGTCGCTTCGCAATCCATCCGGACGGGGAACCGCGCGATCAACAAATCGGCCCGCCTGCAGTCTTCAACCAGAGCTTCCCGCCGATCGACGATCGCCACGGTCCAGCCGTCGCGACGGAGAATGCAGCCCGCGGGGTCACACGCCATACCTCGCTCACCACCCTTTCCCGGTACAGGCCAGGGGATCCGGGAGGAAGAGCCAACGCTTTCGCCCCAGGTCCGCGCGGCCCATTTTTGGGCCCGGCCGGAGGACAGGCTCAGACCTTCGACAGGGTCGACGATTCCCACGAGCTTCGCGTTTCCGGTGATGAAAAGGTCAGGCTTGGGCGTCATACCGTAGAGCAGTCCGCCGCACGCAAGGGCGACAAGGCCGAGACTTCGCCAACGCGTCCGCCAAAGACAGATCCACAATCCGCCCAGCGTGCACAGGGCCAGCGGCGCCACCGGCATGACCGGAACCAAACGTTCTGCATAAGGCCAGGATGCAATCACGCCAGCGAGATCGAGCACCACCTCGATCCCTGTTCCCATCAACCACAAGAACGGCGCATCCAGCCCCAACGGCATGGCCAACATGCCGGCGATGCCAGCCGGCATGACCCAGAAAGCCGTGACCGGGATGGCGATGACGTTGGCTATCAGACCGTAGGTGGTCGCCCGCCCGAAATGGTGAAGCGCGAAAAGGCCGGTCGCGGTGCCAGCAATCGCGGTCGTCAGGAGGATGCCTGCCACATAGCCGGCGGCGCGGCCGCCGAGGCTGCGCCGTCCCGCGCCGATACCCCGACGGATGGAAACCCTCTCATAGGCGGCCACGAGGGCGACAACCGCCGCAAACGACATCTGGAAACTCGGCCCGAGCAGGCTCTCCGGCCGGAACAGCAGCACCACGCCCGCCGCCACCGCGACAAGGCGCATGGAGATTGCCGATCGGTCGAGCAGGACGGCGAACAGCACCAGCGCCGCCATCAGATAGGCGCGCTGGGTCGGAACGGTGGCTCCGGCCAGCATCAGATAGACCAGACCGCCTGCAAGGGCCACGCAGGCAGCCCATTTCTTGATTTGGAACCGAAGCGCGATGAAGGGGACCGCCGCGAGGCCAAATCGGGTAGCGCCGAACAGCAGGCCCGCAACCAGCCCCATATGCAGGCCGGAAATCGCCAGCAGATGCGCCAGCCCCGCCGCTCTCATCTCACGAAGTGTTTCTTCGGTGATGCCGCTGCGGTCGCCGGTGATCAGGGCAGCGGCCACCGCGCCGCGCCGACCGTCAATGGTTTCGCGCACATGGCCGCTCAAGCGCTGGCGCCAACGGTCAACCGCCAGCCACGATCGGTCGAGGATCCCGGACGGTTGCAGCGACGCCACGCGCTCAGGATGCGACACGGCAAAACCAACGGCACCGATGCGTTGGAAATAGGCACGGCGTGCGAAATCATACCCACCCGGCACGCTCGGCGGTGGCGGCGGCCGCAGACGTGCCCGAACCCGGATACGCTGGCCGATTTCGAGCGGCGCGTCGCCGGGGAGCCGCAGACGGATGCGCGCCGGCGTTCGTATCGAATCCCAATCGGCGACGACCGGTCGATCGAGAACGGCGCGCCGGCCGCCGGGGCGCTCTTCCAGGGCGACGATTCGTCCTGTCAGTGTAATGGCGCGGCTGGACTCCGCGACAACCGGTGCCGCCACAAGCGCCGTGCGCAGTTGGGCAGTCGCGACACCGGCCCCCCCAAGCAGTACCGCCAGGCAGACGAGCAACGGAACAACGCGCGCCCGCAGCACGTAGCAAAGTCCGGCAACACTCGGAATTCCAGCAAGCGTGAGCCACACGGGAGGCTCGGCGGGGGATGAAAAATAGCCCGCGATCCCGGCACCGAAGCAGACCGGTCCCCACAAGACGAGCCGGTCGCGTTCGCGTTCCAATCTGTCGGCAAGCCAGGTGACGGACAGCGACTTGTTCCAAAAGTGCCGTGCGGTAAGTTGCATGGCCGATCCGTCCTGTCCTTGTCCTCTCCAGAACGCGCCCAAGAGAGGCTAAGAACGGTTTTGCGGCATCCCGCCCAATCGTGCTAAATCGCCGCGCGTCCCTTTGGCACCCCCACTCATTCCCAGTCTTGGAGAGTGCATGACCGTCGTAACCCGCTTCGCCCCTTCACCGACGGGGTTCCTGCACATCGGCGGTGCCCGCACGGCTTTGTTCAACTGGCTATACGCGCGTCACAATGGCGGGCAGTACCTGTTGCGTATCGAGGACACAGATCGCAAGCGCTCGACTCCGGAAGCCATCGACGCCATTCTCGACGGGCTCTCCTGGCTCGGCCTGGAGAGCGATGCCGACATCGTCTACCAATCCCAGAACGCCGAGCGGCATGCTGAAGCTGCTCGGACGCTCGTCGAGGCAGGCAAGGCCTATCACTGCTACTGCTCGCCGGAAGAACTGGCTGAAATGCGCGAGCGCGCCCGCGCCGAAGGGCACCGCAAGCTGTATGACGGCCGCTGGCGCGACCGGGGCCGGTCGGAGGCGCCGGCCGGCATCGATCCCGTCGTCCGAGTCAAGATGCCGCAAACGGGCGAAACCACGATCAACGACTTGGTGCAGGGCCCGGTGACCATCGCCAATGATCAACTGGACGACTTCATCTTGCTGCGGGCGGACGGAACGCCGACCTACATGCTGTCGGTCGTCGTCGACGACCACGATATGGGCGTCACCGATGTGATACGCGGCGACGATCACCTGACCAATGCCTTCCGTCAGTTCCATCTCTATGACGCGCTGGGGTGGGATGCGCCGGCATTTGCCCACATCCCTCTCATCCACGGCCCCGACGGCGCCAAGCTCTCGAAACGGCACGGCGCTTTGGGCGTCGCCGCCTATCGCGACATGGGCTACCTGCCCGAAGCGCTGTGCAACTATCTCCTCCGGTTGGGTTGGTCCCATGGCGACGACGAGGTTATCCCGATGCCTCAAGCAATCGAATGGTTCGACCTCGACGCCGTCGGACGGTCGCCCGCCCGGTTCGATTTCGACAAGCTGGACAGCCTGAACGCCATCTATCTCAGAGAGGCGGGCGCGGACCGGTTGCTCGACCTTATTGCACCGCTCATCGAGGCGCTTTCCGGCCAGCCCCTGGACGAGACCGGACGCAATCGGATTCGACGGGGACTGGACAGCCTCAAGGAACGCTCCAAGACCCTGAAAGACCTTGCCGAAGCCGCCGTAATTTACATCCGACGACCCGCCTACCCATTGGCCACACCCAAGGCGGCGAAGATGCTGGAAGGCGACGCGGTCGGCCTTGTCGAGACCATCGCGTCGTTGCTGGACGGCGTCGATGGCTGGTCCGCCGAGCCGCTGGAAGAGACGCTGCGCGGCTTCGCCGAGAAGCAGGAGCTGGGGTTCGGTCGTGTCGCCCAACCCCTGCGGGTGGCGTTGACCGGCCAGACGGCCTCTCCGGGGCTTTTTGAGGTTATGGAGGTACTCGGCAAAGAGGAGTGCCTGGCAAGGCTCAGGGCCGTGCCAGGCGTGGCTTAGAGCGTGCGGTGGTTTGCTTTCTGGACGGGCGAAATGGTATGTTATGATGCGCTGCAGCATTGAATGACCCGCGCAGCCAGCCGCGAGAGCCGGTGCCGCCGGTTCGGCGCTCAATCGAAATGAGGGGGTATGGATGACCCAGGACGCGAAAGCGCCCAAAGGAGGCGCCGATATTAGCCACGTCACCCTCGTCGATCACGCGAGCGGCAAGTCATTCGACCTGCCTGTCCTGAAAGGCAATCTTGGCCCGGACGTCATCGACATCCGCCGCCTTTATGCCGACACGGGCTATTTCACCTACGATCCGGGCTTTACTTCGACCGGGTCTTGCAGCAGTGCATTGACTTATATCGACGGCGAACAGGGCGTGCTGTTGCACAGCGGTTACGCCATCGAAGATCTGGCGGAAAACTGCGACTTCCTTGAAGTGTGCTACCTTCTGCTGCACGGCGATCTGCCGAACCAGCAGGACCTGGATTCGTTCGAAGGCACCATCACAAATCACACGATGGTGCATGAACAGCTTTACAACTTCTATCGCGGCTTCAGGCGGGACGCCCATCCCATGGCGATTATGGTGGGCGTCGTCGGCGCGATGTCGGCGTTCTACCACGACTCCACCGACATCAACGATCCCCGGCAACGGTTGATCGCCTCACATCGGCTGATCGCCAAGATGCCGACCATGGCGGCAATGGCCTATAAATACTCCATCGGCCAGCCGTTCGTTTATCCGCGCAACAATCTCACTTACACCGAGAACTTTCTTAACATGACGTTCTCGGTGCCGGCCGAGGAGTACAAGATCAGCCCGACCATCGCCCGCGCGATGGACCGGATCTTCATTCTGCATGCCGATCACGAGCAGAACGCCTCCACGTCGACCGTCCGGCTCGCCGGATCCTCGGGCGCCAATCCGTTCGCCTGCATTTCGGCCGGCATTTCCTCGCTGTGGGGGCCTGCCCACGGCGGCGCCAACGAAGCGGTCCTGTTGATGCTGTCCGAGATCGGCACCAAGGACCGGATTGCGGAGTATATCGAGAAGGCCAAGGACAAGGACGATCCGTTCCGGCTCATGGGCTTCGGACATCGCGTCTACAAGAACTACGACCCGCGCGCCTCGGTGCTGCGGACGTCCTGTCACGAAGTGCTGGAAGAGCTTGGAATCATCCATGAGCCGCTGCTGGAACTGGCGATGGAACTCGAGCGCATTGCGCTGGAGGACGACTATTTCGTCGAAAGGAAGCTGTTCCCGAACGTGGACTTCTATTCGGGCATCATCCTGAACGCGATTGGCTTCCCCACCAGCATGTTCACGGTCCTGTTCGCCCTGGCGCGCACCGTGGGCTGGATCGCTCAGTGGAAGGAGATGATCGAAGATCCCACGCAGCGGATTGGTCGTCCGCGCCAGCTCTACGACGGACCCGTCAAGCGCCCGTTCGTTCCGGTCGGCGAGCGCTAATCCCCTATCCCGGGGCGCGGGTCGCCAGATCCCTCGCGGGCGCCGCGGCGTCCGCAACACGATCCGGGGACGATCCGGCCGCAATCTCCAACACCGCCGCCGCCGCGTGTTCGCAGGGCGCCGCGCCGGCCGGCGTAAGTTGCGCAAGCGCCGGAGCCACACGGGATATCTGTTCCTCCCCCGCGTCCAGCAGCCGCTCCAGGTCGGCCGCCAGAACGTCGGCCCGACAGGCAGCCTGAAGCCGCTCCGGCACCACCATGTCATCGAGCAGGATGTTGATCAGGTTGGCGTAGCGAACCCGGACCATCCGCTTCAGCACCTGATAGGTCGCCCAGGGCACCTTGTAACCGATGACGCCGGGAACGCCGGCGTGCGCCAGCTCCAGCGCCACGGTACCGCTTGCGGCCAGGGCAGCCTGACTGGCCGCCATTGCCGCGGTCTTGTCCGACTCGCCACGGACGATGTGAACCGGAACGGACCAATGCGCCGTGCGCTCCTCGATCATGTCCGCAACGCCAGCCACCGTAGGGATCACGGCCTGGAGGTCCGGCCGGCGTCGTTGCAGGCGGGAAATCGCATCGGCAAAAACGGGCTCAAGCCGGTTCACCTCACCCCGACGGCTGCCGGGCAGTACGCAAACTAGTGTCGCTTCTTTTGGAATGCCCCAGGCCGCGCGGAAACGATCGCCCGCCCCGTCGGGGATCACCGTTTCCACCACCGGATGACCGACAAACCGGCACGGTAGCCCCACCCGATCGAAATAGGGCGGCTCAAACGGCAGCAGCGCCAGAAGATGATCGAAGTGCCGCTTGAACTTGTGCACGCGCCAGGGACGCCAGGCCCAGACCGACGGCGCGACGTAGTGAATCCTCGGGATGGCGCGAGAGCGGATTCGTTTGACGAAGCCGTGCGCAAAGGCGGGCGCATCGATGGTGATGACCGCGGACGGCTGCAGGCGATCCACTTCGGCCGCCGCCTCGGCCATCCGCCGAAACAACCGTCGGGCATGGGGCAACACCTCGAAAACACCCATGACCGACAACTCGGTCATCGGGAACAGGCTTTCCAGGCCCTGCCCCGCCATGGCGTCCCCGCCGACACCGGCGAAACGCACCTGACCGCCGGTCTGCCGCTTGAGTGCCGCCATCAACCGCGCGCCGAGCGCGTCGCCAGACGGTTCGCCGGCGACAAGGTAGATGAGCGGCGGGGATCCCTGCATCTCAGACAACGATCGCCGTCACGAAAAGGCCGGCCTCGTCGGCCGACCGGGCGACCACGTCTCTGTCGAGCACCAGCGTCCGGCCGGCCTCGACCGCGATGCCGCGGAGACCCGCCGCAGCGGCGTTCCTGACCGTTTCGGGACCGATCGTCGGAAGGTCTACGCGGGTCTCCTGGCCCGCCTTCGCAATTTTGACCAAAACGCCACCCGGTCCGGACCGCTTCAGCGCGGCACATCGGACCAGCAAAGCATCGGTGCCTTCCACCGCCTCCACACCCAGCACGATACCGTCCTGGACGACCGCGGCCTGGCCCACATCCGCTTCACTGATCATACGCAGCACGTCCACGCCGCGGGCAATGTCGCGCTCGGCGGATTCGTCCGGCGTCAGCCGGCCGATCACACCCGGTTGCACGGTCAGTTCGCCCATGATCTGATCTGGACCGACAATTCGAAGCCCCTCATCCTCCTCAAGCGCGCGGACCACCGCGCGCAACAATCCGTCGTCGCCAAAGCGCGCCTTGCCGAGCTTGGCGAAAAACCGGAGCGCCCGCGAGTCCGGCCGAAGCGCGGCCAGGGACGGCCTCTCGATACCACCGGCGAGCACCAGCTCACGGACGTCGTTCTCGCGCAGAAGGGCGAGCGTTCGGCCGGCTGCGCCTAGCCGGACCCACGCATGCGGTTCGGCTTCGAAGTCGCCGGGGTTGGCCTGTCCCTTGATCGCGACGACGAAATACGGTCGGCCGATCTGCCGGCAATGCTGGACGATCCGCCGAGGCAGGTCGCCCCGGCCCGCGAGTATACCGAGTACCTCCACCGTCATGGTCTTCAGTGCGGTTGAGTCAAACCCCGTTCGGAATCGCGGACAAAATCCACGATGTCGTTGACCACGGGGTTGCCGGAGAACATTGCGTCCACGTCCTGGAGACGCTCCTTCATGGAACCCTCCTCGGCGAACAGCATGCGATAGGCCTGGCGCAGGCTTTCGATATCGTCGTCGGAGAATCGGCGACGACGCAGACCCACCAGGTTCAGGCCGTTAAGCCGGGCACGGTCGCCCAGCACGAGTCCGTACGGTATGACATCTCGTTCGACGCCGGACATGCCGCCAACCATGGCGTGTGGCCCGATACGCACATACTGATGCACGGCGGACAGGCCGCCCAGGATGGCGTAGTCGCCGATCACGACGTGACCCGCCAGCGTCGCGTTGTTGGCCATCACCACGCTGCTGCCGATCTGACAATCGTGCGCCACATGGGCTCCAACCATGAAGAGACAGCCATCACCGACCCGCGTATGCATCCCGCCGCCCCGGGTGCCGGGATTCATGGTGACATGCTCGCGGATGATGTTGTTGCTGCCGATCTCCAGAATCGACTCTTCACCTTCGAACTTCAGATCCTGGGGACGGGCGCCGATGGACGCAAACGGGAAGACTTGGCTTTCCGGCCCCACCCGGGTGATGCCGCGGATGTAGACATGCGCATGCAGGACGACGCCGCGCCCGAGTTCCACCGGCCCCTCGACCACGCAGTAAGGCCCGATCGACACGTCCTCGGCAATCGTTGCGGCGGGATCAACGATCGCCGTGGGGTGGATTGCCGTCATTCGGGGTCCCGGATCATTGCGGCGAACGATGCTTCTGCCACCAAAGTTCCTTCGACGCGGCCTTCTCCGCGGAACTTCCAGACCCGTCCACGCCGCTGCGACGCGACGATGTTGAGTTCGAGCAGGACACCGGGATAGACGGGCTTGCGGAACTTCGCCTCGTCAAGCGACATGAAATAAACCAGCTTGCCCTCATTCTCCAACCCGAGCGATTTGACCACCAGAACGGCCGCTGTCTGAGCCATCGCTTCGACGATGAGAACACCCGGCATGATCGGATGACCCGGGAAGTGCCCCTGAAAGAAACCCTCTCCGGCGCTGATCGCTTTGACGCCCACGGCTCTCTCGTAAGGCACGATGTCCTTCACGCGATCGATGAATAGAAACGGAAAGCGATGCGGGATGCACTCCAGAATTTCGGCGGTCTCGACCGGGTCGATGCCGGTGATCTGATCGGACAGTGTCATGGCTGCTCCGGCGCGTCTTTTTTCTTTTCCAACATACGATTGAACATTGCCTGCAGGCGAAAGAACTCTCGCCGTGGTCTTGCAGGGGCGCCCACAACCCCTGTGTTCGGCGGCACGTCACGCATGACGCCCGCCTGGGCTCCAACTTGGGCTCCCGCTCCGATCACGAGGTGGCCAGCTATTCCCCCCTGCGCGGCCAGCGTAACGTGGTCCTCGAGTTTCGTGCTGCCGGCAATTCCCGCCTGTGCAACAACAATGCAGCCGCGTCCGATCGTTACGTTGTGCCCGATCTGCACGAGATTATCAATCTTGCTGCCCGCGCCGATCACGGTGTCCGGGCCCGACCCCCGGTCGATCGTCGAGTTGGCACCGATCTCTACATCATCCTCGATTATGACCCGGCCAAGCTGCGGAACATCCAGCGATCCTTCCCGCCCAACCGCAAAGCCAAAGCCCCGGTTGCCGATCCGCACGCCAGGATGAAGATTGACCCGCGCGCCAACCTTGCAGTGACTAAGCGAGGCATTCGACCCGATCACCGTATCGGCCCCGATTTCTACAGCTTCGTCGATGACCACGTTCGCTCCAACCCGCACGCCGTCGCCGATCTCGACGCGTTCACCGATAACCGCGCCCGCCTCGATCCTCACGCGATCCCCAAACCGGACGCTCGCGGCCACCTGGGCCGCCGGGTGGACGCCCGGCTCAACGGCCGAATCTGGATATAGCGCCCGTGCCGCCAAGGCATAGGCGCGATAGGGCGACTTGGTGAGTAGCAAGGCCATGGCCCCTGGCGCCTGCTCCGCATAGCTCGGATCCACGATGCAAGCGCTGGCGTTCGAAGACCGAAATGCCGCCAGATAGCGGGGATTGTCCAGAAAACACAGGTCGCCCGCGCCCGCGGTGTCCAAGGGCGCGACGTCGGCGATCTGCAGATCGGGGTTGGCGCCTTCGGCCAAAACCGCATCAATGGCCTTGGCGATTTCCGCCAGACGCAAGGGTCCGGCATTGGCGAAGAATTGGGGGTCGGGCATCAGCGCTACTGCAGTTGCGGTTCGACGATTTCGACCTGAGGGAGTCTCTCATTGAGGATCCCGATGACCTCGTCCGTCACGTCGAGCGCCGGCGACGCGAAGATCACCATCGTATCCGCGCGCTCCCAGTTGAGAATGAGGTGGAATTCGCGCTCCTGTGCCAGCCCCATGAGGATTTCGACCATTTTACCCTGGATCTGTTGCTGGCCGGATGCAAACATCTGCTCGTAGCGCTTGCGGCGGGCATCGTTCTCGCGTTTGTACTCGGTGAAACGGTCGTTATGGGCCTGTACCTGCTGAGCAAACGCCTCTTGGGAGAGAATGTTGCGCTGCGCTTCGAGTTTTTCTTTCTCGGCCATCAGTTCCGCCTCCATCGGGCGCAGAACCTGGATGTCTTCCGTCCTGATCTGGTCCACGTAAGCCTTGAAGCTCTTGTAGGCTTCGGATTGGATTGTCGCGCGCTCGGTATCGATCACCGCGATTCCGGTTGGCACGGCGGTGTTCTGAGCCCAAACCGCGCCCGGCAACAAAGCAACCACCATCATCAACCCGGCCAAGGCCGAGCGATGCAATTGAATCGAAACGGCCGGTGTCTCAGAACCGCGTGCCAAAGCGGAACCGAAGTATCTGTTCATCGTCGTCGTCCTCTTTAATCAATGCTTTCGCAGCATCGACGCGCACCGGCCCAAACGGTGAGCGCCACGCAATGCCCGCGCCTGCGGACAGCCGCAAATGCAGATCGTCGTCAATGCGGCCGCTTACGTTGTCAACGTCCCACAATGTCCCGGCGTCAGAGAACAGCGCGCCGCTGATCCCAAACTCTTCCGGCAAACCCACCGGAAAAGTGATTTCAGCCGTACCGGCCACGAAATTGTTGCCGCCAAGAAAATCGTCCGTCTGATCGTCGATCGGACCGGCGCCAGCATCCTTGAAACCACGTAAATTGTCACCACCCAGGAAGAACCGGTCGTTCAGACCTACATCGTCGCTGAGCCCGATGATCGAGCCCGCTTCGCCGGACAGGGCCCCGATCACTTCTTCGGTGAAAGTATGGTAGTAGGCGCCACGCACCTGACCCTTGAAGTAACGAACGCTGCCGCCGAGGCCCGCTAGGTCCGTTGTAAACTCGCCGAAATAGCCCTGCGTCGGGTCCAGACGACTGTTGCGGCGGTCCAGCCGAAGATCCTGGCCAATCAGCGACGTGACGTTGGACCCCTCTTCCTCTCGAATGAAGACCGAAGCGTCGCTGTCAACGTCGCGTACCCGATCGCGTCGCAACGTATAACGGAGCCTTTGGGTAACATCGTCAGTAATCGAATAGCCAAACCGGAGCCCCATGCCAGTCGCACGGCTTTTGAAGGAGCTTTGTGAATCATTGTCCCGCTGGGTGTGGAAGGCGTCGAAACCGGCCCGGATATCGCGATCCAAGAAGTAGGGTTCGGTGAATCCAAGATCGAAGTTTTGACGTTTGGCGGCCAATGTGAACGACAGCCGCAGATCCTGGCCTTTGCCGAGCAGATTGCGCTCGCGAATGGAGACGTCACCCAGGGGGCCGTCACTTGTCGAGAAACCAGCCCCGAGGGTGATCTCGCCGGTGGACTGTTCCTGGACGTCCACCTGGATGATCGTCTTGTCGGGTGAACTGCCGGGCACGTTGTTAACGTCAACCGTCTCGAAGAAACCAAGATTGGAGATCCGCTGCCGGGACCGCCGCAGCTTTGAGGCGTTAAAAGCATCGCCCTCCACCAGCCGGAACTCCCGCCGGATCACCTTATCCAACGTTCTCACATTGCCGCGGATGTCGATCCGCTCCACGTAGACCTTAGGACCTTCCTGGACTTCGAAGGTGATGTTGATGATCTTCTGCTCGCGGTCCCGGTCGACGATAGGTCTCACGTCGACGAATGCGTAACCGAGTACGCCAACCGCCTCGGTCAGTTGTGAAACGGTGTCGTCGACTTCCTCGGCGTTGTACCAGTCGCCGGGCTCCAGCTCGATGATATCCAGCAGTGGCTCCGAATCCACATCCTCGATCTTCGAGACAACATCCATTTCGCCAAAGATGTACCGTTCGCCTTCTTCCAGCGTGAAGGTGATGAAGAAGTCCTTGCGGTCCTCGGAAAGCTCGGCAATGGCCGAGACCACACGGAACTCGGCGAAGCCGGCCTCGAGGTAGTGCCGGCGCAGCAATTCGCGGTCGAACGTCAGCTTGTCCGGATCGTAGGTGTCGGAAGCCGTGAGGAAGCGATACCAGCGCGATTCCTTCGTCTGTATGACTCGCTGCAGTTCACTGTCGGAAAAATAACGATTGCCGACAAAACTGACCTTTCGAATGCCGGTGACAGGTCCTTCGGTGACTTCGAACACCAGGTCCACGCGATTCTGGTCCAACTGGATGACCTTGGGTTCGACAGCTGCGGCAAATCGCCCTGACCGCCGGTAGATGTCCAGGATCCGCTGGACGTCGTTTTGGACCCGGGTCCGGGTGTAGACCACCCGCGGCCGCAACTGCACTTCCTGCTGCAGGATTTCATCGTCGACCCGCTTGTTACCCTCGAATGCGATCCGGTTGATGATGGGGTTCTCGACCACCCGGACGATCAGGGTGTTGCCTTCACGCCTGAGCGTCACATCCGCAAACAGGCCGGTCGCAAACAGGGTCTTGAGCGACCGGTTGATCAGTGTGGGGTCAAAGCGATCGCCCACCTTGACCGACAGGTAGGTCATAACCGTATCGGATTCGATACGCTGGGTGCCTTCTACAACGATGTTTTCGATCGACGGTCCGGCCGGAGACGGCAGTTCGGGGCGTACCTCCGGCGACGGCGCGGCTCTGGGAGCCGGCGCGCCGGTCGCCGGCGCGGGCGCAATAATCGCCGGGCCTGTTCCCTGGGCTTGGACCACCGGGACGGCCGCGGTCGCGGCCAAAAGACCGACGACGAACCCCAAGAATCCGCGGCATGCCCGCACAATCTACTCCGCGCGCGTCCCTGTTAAGTAAACAGGTCCCTGAAGAATTCGAACAGAGACCTCCCTTCCACCGTTCCCGGCTGAATGAAGTCGTTGACCGTCACGAACACCATTAGGCTGAGAATCAGGGCCAAGCCAATCCGCAGACCGTATTCCTGCGCCCGCTCGTTCAGCGGTTTTCCGGTTACGGCCTCGATCGCGTAGAACAGCAGATGTCCGCCATCCAGCATCGGTATTGGAAATAGATTGATCAGGCCCAGATTGATCGACAACAAGGCCATGAAGCTGATCAGGGCAATGGTGCCACCCTCGGCGAAGTCGCCGGACATCTTGGCAATCCGGATCGGGCCCCCAAGCTCATCGGTTCCCCTGTCGCCGACGATGATTTCGCCGACGGCCGACAGCGTGGCCACCGTCAAGCGGCCCGTCTCTGTCACGGCGGTCCAGACCGCCGAGATCGGACCGAGGCGCTCATATTGCATGCCCGGCGCCTGCACACCCAGCAGATATCGGCTCGTTTCGCCCTCTTCGGTGGTTCGGGTTTCGAGCCTTGGCGCGACAGTCAAGATGAGGTTCTCGCCGCCCCGCTCGATCTCGAATTGGAGCGCGCGGCCCCCGCTGTTCGCCACCGCCTCTCTGAGATCGTTGAAGCTTGAAATCGGCATGCCCTCGATGGAGCGAATGCGGTCACCGGGCAGCATCCCCGCCTCTGCGGCAGCGGATTGCTCGAGAACCCCTCCGATACCAGCCTCCTGGAAGGAGGGCGCCTCTGGCTTGCCGATGATCATGAACAGACCTGCCAGCACCACGATTGCAAACAGGAAATTGGCGGCCGGCCCCGCAAACACCACCGCGGCCCGGGCGCCGAGCGATTTATGGTTGAAGGAGACGGCCTCCTCTTCGGGCGTCATCACGTGCGGCGCATGGCCTTCCACGGACGCCTCGCCGAACATTTTGACGTAGCCGCCCAGAGGTATGGCGCTGAATTTCCAGCGCGTATCGGCCTTGTCGGTGAATCCGAAGATCTCCGGTCCGAAGCCAATGGAGAAAACCTCGACGCGGATGCCGTTGCGGCGGGCAACCCAGTAATGGCCAAGTTCGTGGACGAAGACCAGGACGGTCAGAACGACCAGAAACCAGACAAGGTTGTAGCCAAAGCCGGAAAGCAGCTCCATCGGATCCTCTATCGATTCAGCCCTAAGCCTGTCGGGCCCTACTGACTGCGCGAATCAACGCGGCCCGCAGCCAACCGCCGCGCGCCCGCATCTATGTCCCTGACATCCGCCAGCGATGTAACGCTCGACTGGGGTGCCCTGTCCAGACAATAGGCAACGATTTCAGCAATGTGAAGATAGCCTATTCGGCGTTGGAGAAAAGCATCCACCGCCACTTCATTTGCGGCATTCAGGACCACAGGGGCCCCGCCGCCGGACCGCAGTGCCTCGCGGGCCAGCCGAAGCGCCGGAAATCGCTGGGGATCGGGTGGTTCGAAATCCAGCCTACCGAGCGCCGCGAGGTCCAACCGCTGCGAAGGAGACGCCATACGTTCCGGCCAGGCAAGCGTAAAGGAAATGGGGGTCCGCATGTCGGGCGTTCCCAACTGAGCCAGGACCGACCCGTCCTTGTAGGCCACCAAGGAATGAACCACAGACTGCGGATGCACCAGCACCTCGATCTGAGAGTCGGGCAACCCGAACAGATGATGGGCCTCGATAACCTCGAGGCCTTTGTTCATCATGGTGGCCGAATCCACCGATATCTTCGCACCCATGCTCCAGTTCGGATGGTCGCAGGCCTGTTCGGGCGTGATGTCGCCCATGGCATCCGGGCTCCGGGTTCGAAACGGACCACCCGATGCCGTGAGGATCAGTCTTTCGACGGAATCGGGATTCTCGAAGTCGTAGACCTGGAAAATCGCATTGTGCTCGGAGTCCACCGGCAACAAAGTGCTGCCGTGGGTCCGCACCTCGTCCAGGATCAATTGTCCAGCGCAGACCAGGCATTCTTTGTTGGCGAGGGCGACCACCGCTCCCTGCCGGACCGCGGCCAGCGTCGGCTCGAGCCCGGCGGCGCCGACGATCGCCGACATGATCCAGTCCACCTCCAACTCGGCCGCCGCCACCAGCGCATCTGTCCCGGCGGCCAGTTCGATACCGCTTTCGCCAAGCCTGTCCTGGAGCGTGTCGAACTTCTCCTCATCCCCGATGGCCACGAATTCCGGCTCGAACTGCCGTGCCTGTTCCACCAGGATGTCAACATTGTTCCAGGCGGTCAGAGCGCAGACGCGAAACCGATCCGGCGCCCGCGCCACGAGATCGAGCGTGTTCCGCCCGATTGATCCGGTGGATCCCAGCACGGTAATCCGCTTCGGGCGGTCGTCCGGCCGCTCGGCCTTGCTGGAAAGGGTCACCGCCACGCTGCAGGTCCTCCAAATGACCAGACCACCAGCGCCATCGTTGGCATCGCGGCCAGGAAACCGTCAAGCCGGTCAAGCACACCGCCGTGGCCGGGAATGATGGCGCCGGAGTCCTTGACGCCCGCGCGACGCTTCAGGTGCGATTCCAGGAGATCGCCCAGCTGCGCGACAACTGCAATGAGAGCACCGAACAGAAACAGCACCCATCCAGCAGACTCGATCTGGTGGCCCAGCAGCCAGGCGCTCCCCGCTGCGGCCAGCATGCCGCCCATCAATCCGGCCCAGGTCTTGTTGGGGCTGATCCGGGGCGCCAGTTTGGGGCCGCCGATCAACCGTCCCGCAACGTAGGCGCCGACATCGGTGGCCACGACGACCGCCACGATGAACAGAAGGAACCAAAGCGCGTTGTCCGGTCGCAGGCGCAGCCAGACGGCGCTTAGTCCCGCGACACCTACATAGGCGACACCGAAACCGGCGATCAGGGCGGCGGCGCCCTCGCGGCGCCAACCCAGGCCGAACGCCGTGGCCGCCCCCAGCGCGAGCGCACCAAATGCCGGTACGGTGAGCTGAAAGTGCATCAGGAGAATGGCCACCGCGACCGCCAACGCGCCGGCAACAGCCGCCGGTGCCCTTTCCGCGCCGCTCAGCCCCATCCATTCCCACAACAACAGCGCGCACACCGCCATCATAAACGCGGCGAAGACAAGACCGCCGCCCCAGATGACGAGCAGCGCCAGAGGCAGAAGGACCGCCGCGGACAGAACCCTGAGGGCGAGATTGCTGGCTTTAGGCCGAGCCGACTGTTGCGCCATACCGCCGGTTCCGCCGCTTGAATTCGCTGATGGCCGCGGCCAGGTCGTCCGCTCCGAAATCCGGCCAGAGCGTATCCACAAAGACGAGCTCGGAATAGGCGAGCTGCCAAAGCAGGAAATTGCTGATTCGCTTCTCGCCGCTGGTGCGGATCAGCAGATCGGGATCGGGGATTTCCGCCGTCAGCAGATTGGCCGCGACCATGGCCTCGTCGATCTGACCCGGCTCGATCGCCCCGCGCACTGCGGAGTCCGCAATCCTCCGGGCCGCCATCGCCAGTTCCTGGCGCCCGCCATAGCTGATGGCCAGCGTCAGGTTCAGCGCATCGTTATTGGCTGTCCGCGCTTCGGCGTCTTCGATCAAACGAACGATATCGTCGGCCAGCCGGGTCCGATCGCCGATGACCGACAGCTTGACCCCGCGCTGATGGATTTCGGCGATTTCCGACCGCAGGTAGCGACGCATCAGGCTCATAAGGTCGTCGATTTCGCCGTTGGGTCGTTTCCAGTTCTCCGATGAGAACCCGAACAGCGTCAGGTATCGGATTCCGATCTCTCCCGCCGCCTCCAAGGTCCGGCGCACGGCTTCGGCGCCCTTACGGTGTCCCGCCGTCCGCGGCAATCCACGCGCCTCCGCCCATCGCCCGTTGCCGTCCATGATGATGGCGACGTGCTGCGGGGGCGCATGCGATTCAAATTGCCTCGACAGGCTGGACATCGCATCACACCTGCATGATGTCTTGTTCCTTGGAAGCTAGCAGGGCATCGATTTCCTGCACATGACCATCCGTCAGCTTTTGCAATTCTTCCGACGTGCGGTGGTGGTCATCCTTTGAAATCGTGCCGTCCTTTTCCATTCGCTTCAATTTTTCCATGCCGTCACGCCTCACATTACGGGCGGCGACCCGGGCCTGTTCGGCATAGCGGCCTGCAACCTTGGTCAATTCCTGGCGCCGTTCCTCGTTGAGCTCGGGAATGGGCACCCTGACCACCATCCCTTCGGTCTGCGGGTTCAATCCGAGATCCGATTCCATGATGGCTTTTTCCACAGCTTTGACGTTGGCGTTGTCCCAGACCTGGATTGTCAGCATTCGGGACTCAGGCACCGAAATGCTCCCAACCTGGTTGATGGGCATCGACGTGCCGTAGCAATCCACGTTCAGGTGTTCCAAAAGCTGCGGGTTGGCCCTGCCCGTGCGCAGTCCCGCAAATTCCCGTCGTAGCGCCTCCACGGCTCCGTCCATGCGTCGGCGAATATCCGCCATGTCGAAGTCCGACACCGTTTCTTCCCTCTTCGTTATGCTGTCGGGGCCCTTGGCTCGAGGCCCGCTTCGTCATTCGTCGGCGATGATGGTAAACCGACCACTGCCTTTTATCACATCCGCGAAAGCACCGGCATCGCGAATTGAAAAGACCAGAATGGGAATACGGTTCTCCCGGCTGAGCGAGATTGCCGAAGCGTCCATGACCTGCAAATCACGGCTCAAGACCTCGAGATAGCCAAGCTTCTCGTGGCGCTCGGCGTCCGGATCCTTGACCGGGTCCGACGCATAAACGCCGTCCACCTTTGTGCCCTTCAGCAGGGCGTCGCATTCCATCTCAGAGGCCCGCAAGGCCGCAGCCGTGTCCGTCGTAAAGAACGGGTTCCCGGTGCCGGCGGCGAAAATGACCACCCGGCGTTTTTCCATGTGGCGAATCGCCCGGCGGCGGATGTAAGGCTCGCATACCGACTGCATCGGGATCGCCGACAGCACGCGCGTGTTTACGTTGGCGCGTTCCAGGGCGCTCTGCAGCGCCAATGCGTTGATCACCGTCGCCAGCATGCCCATGTAGTCGGCCGTGGTCCGGTCCATACCCTTCGCGGCAGCCGATACGCCGCGAAAAATGTTGCCGCCGCCAATGACAAGACAGACCTCGACCCCGAGTTCGTGAACTTCTCGGACGTCCTGTGCAATTCTGGAAACCGTTTCCGGATCGAGACCGTATTCGCGATCGCCCAGCAGCGCCTCTCCCGAGATCTTCAACAGGACCCGCTTGTATTGAAGGGTATCGGTCCGGTCGGCCATCGCCTCAACCTCGATCAGATGTTGCGGTGAATTCCTGCGCGTCGCACGGGGTAGGCTAACTAAGCCTTCAACGTCGCGGCAACCTCTGCCGCAAAGTCCTCTTGCGCCTTTTCCACGCCCTCGCCCAGGGTAAACCGCGCGAAGCCGGCCAACGTCACCGGTGCGCCGACATCAGCGGCCGCGTTTTCGACCACCTTCTTGATCTTTGTTTCGTTGTCGATGACAAACACCTGCTCCAACAGGACCACTTCCTCGTAGTACTTGCGTAGCCGGCCCTCGACCATCTTGGCGATGATCTCATCGGGCTTGCCCGACGACCTGGCCTGTTCCGTCAAGACCGAGCGCTCACGCTCCAGGGACGTCGCGTCCACGTCTTCCACGGCCAGGAAGTCCGGCCGGGCCGCCGCGACATGCATGGCGAGCTGCTTGCCGAGCGCAGCCAGCTTCTCCGGATCACCCTCGGACTCCAATGCGACCAGCACGCCGATCTTGCCGAGACCGGGCAAGAGGGCCGAATGAACATAAGGCGCGACGACGCCATTCTGAACCGCAAGGACCGCGGCGCGGCGGACCGTCATGTTTTCGCCAATCGTGGCGATGTTCTGCGTCAACTGCTCTTCGACGGAATGGCCGCTATCACCGTAGGGCGCCTTGAGGATGGCGTCGACCGATCCGTCGCTGGACAGAGCCACTCGTGTGGACGCCGAAACGAACTCTTGGAAAGTTTCGTTGCGGGCGACGAAGTCGGTCTCTGCGTTCACCTCGACCAGCGCGCCCCGTGTTCCGTCGGCCAAGGCGCCGACAAGGCCCTCTGCGGCGACGCGACCAGCCTTCTTCGCCGCCGATGCCAAGCCTTTCTTGCGCAGCCAGTCCACCGCCTCATCGAGATTGCCATCCATCTCGCTGAGGGCCTTCTTGCAATCCATCATCCCTGCGCCCGTCTTATCGCGCAGTTCTTTCACCATCGCAGCGCTAATTGCCGCCATTCGATTTGTCCCCTTAGTTCAATTTCGCCTGGTAAGCGATTGAATATAAGTCTATTTCACGCGCGCATGGGCAGCCAGAAGGCCGACATTTTCGCGAATTGGGTTGTCGCCTAGCCGGCCTTTTTCGCCTTCTCGGGTTCTTCCGCAACCTCGGCTTCCGCAGGTTCGGCTTCCGCAGGTTCGGCAGACGCCTCTTCGGAGGCTGTCGTTTCGGCTTCGGTGATTTCGGCAGCGTCGACGGATTTGGCCGGCGCTTCTTCAGCGGCAGCCTCTTTGTCGTCAGCTTCCTTGGCGGCAGCCTCCTTGTCGTCAGCTTCCTTGGCGGCAGTCTCTTTGGCGCCGGTCTCTTTGGCGCCGGTCTCTTTGGCGGCGGTCTCTTCCGCGACGGCCTCCTCCGCGACGGCCTCGGCGCCTTCAACATCCTCTGGCGCCGGTTCCAAGGCCTCGCCCACATCCACGCCGGCAGCGACCAGTTCCTGCTGCAGGCCGTCGAGCACGGCGTTGGAAATCAGGTCGCAGTAGGTGCTGATCGCCCGCATGGCATCGTCATTGCCGGGGACCGGGAACGAAATGCCGTCCGGATCCGAGTTGCTGTCCACGACGGCCGCAACGGGAATGCCGAGATGCCGCGCCTCGCGCACGGCGATGGCCTCCTTGTTGGTATCCACGATGAACAGCATGTCAGGCAGGGCGCCCATTTCCTTGATACCGCCGAGCGCCCGTTCGAGCTTGTCACGCTGGCGCTGCAGCCCCAGAAGCTCCTTCTTGGTCAGACCGTGATCGTCCGAGGACAGTTTGTCGTCGATCGTCTTCAGCCGCTTGATCGAGTTGGAGATCGTCTTCCAGTTGGTCAGCATGCCGCCGAGCCAGCGGTGGTTGACGTAGTACTGGCCGCAGCGCTCTGCGGAGACCTTTATCGCCTCCTGAGCCTGCCGTTTCGTGCCGACAAACAGGATTCGGCCGCCGCCGGCAGCAACGTCCCTCACCTGCTGCAAAGCCCGATGCATCAGCGGGACGGTCTGCTCGAGATCGATGATGTGGACGCCGTTCCGTTCCCCGAAGAGATACGGTTTCATCTTGGGGTTCCAGCGCCGGGTCGTGTGTCCGAAGTGAACGCCAGCTTCGATAAACTGGCGCATGGTAAATGATGGCATCGCCATGGAATCGTTATCCTTTTCCGGTTCGTCCGCCGCAGGCACCACCGGAGTAACCCGGACCGGAGCGATCCTGGCCCCTGTTTTTTGGGAGGGGGCCGGCCGCCACGCCTGCGTGTGTGATGGCGCGCGGTATAGCGCCAAGCCGTTGCGGTTTCAAGGTATTTCCGGCGGTTCCGGCGCCCGATAGGGCCGATTTCTCAGAGGTCCCGGACGCTGACGATTCCGGGAATGGATTTCACCGCCTGGCGCATCTGGGCGTTGATGGCGTAGGCCCGGCTCAGGCCGATTTCGATCTCCCGGTCGGCCAGATCGACGACAATGCTGACCCGCCCCTTGCCCGGTCGGCCGTGCTGGTCGAATACCGACGCCAGGGGGCCCAGCGGGTCGGTGTCGTTGATGTAGATGAGCATGCCTTCTGCGGCCTCGGCCGCGGCTTCGTCCAACGGCTGGACCCGGGTTGCCGTCAGGCGAATATCGCCGGCTTCGGCCCGCCGCTGCAGGTCGGCGGTGACCAGAAGAGGCTGGCCCGATTCCAGCAATTCGCGCGTCTCGTTGAGCACTTCCTGGAAGACGGTGACTTCGAATGATCCGCTGGCATCGGACATGGCGACAAACGCCATCTTGGAGCCCCTCGACGTGTTGGTGATCCTGCGCCCGCCGACGATACCGGCCAGCCGGATTCGGCCCTCCCGCACCTGTCCGGCGGCCACATCCGCCCAGGAGACGACGCCCAGCCGGGCACAGCTCGAACCGTATGATTCAAGCGGATGGGCGGACAGGTAAAATCCGACCGCGTCGAATTCGTGCGCCAGCTTTTCCTGGATCGGCCATTCGGGCGCGCTGGGCAACGGCGGCCGGGAGACTTCCGCCATGTCGCTGCCGAACAGGCTGACCTGATTGCTTTCCTTGTCGGTTTGGATCGCGGTGGCATGGCGCACAAGAAGCTCTACAGCCGCGCAGGACTGATTGCGGTTGGGATTGAGCGAGTCAAATGCGCCTGCGCGGACCAGATTCTCGACCATTCGCTTGTTGAGGGTCCGGGCATCGGCTCGCTCGGCCACATCGAACAGGCTCTTGAACGGGCCTCCCGCCTCCCGTTCCGCCACCAGCCGCTCCATGGCACCTTCACCGACATTCTTCAATGCCGAAAGCGCGTAGCGGATCGCCAGGCTGCCGTCGGCGGTCTGTTCCACGGTGAACATGACGCCCGACTTGTTGATATCGGGCGGCAACAGAGGGATCCCAAGACGCTCGAGTTCGATCTTGAAACCGTGCAGCTTGTCGGTGTTGCCGCGTACCATGGTCATAGAGGCCGCCATGAATTCCACCGGATAGTTGGCCTTCAGCCAGGCGGTCTGGTAGGCCACCAACGCATAGGCAGCGGCGTGGCTCTTGTTGAAGCCGTACCCCGCGAACTTCTCGATCTGCTCGAATATCTGGGTCGCCAGCCCTTCGTCGACATCGTGGGTGCGGCCGGCACCCTCGATGAAGGCCGACCGCTGGGAGTCCATTTCCGACTTGATCTTCTTGCCCATCGCCCAGCGCAGGATATCGGCCTTGCCCAACGTAAAGCCGGCCAGCACCTGAGCCATTTTCATCACCTGTTCCTGGTAGATCGGGATGCCGAACGTTTCGTTCAGCACGCCTTCCAGCGCCGGGTGCAGGTAGCGGACCTCTTCGGCGCCGTGCTTGCGCGCGATGTAGCTGGGGATATTGTCCATGGGTCCGGGGCGGTAAAGCGCGACGACGGCGATGATGTCCTCGAACCGATCGGGCCTGAGCTTGCGCAGAACGTCGCGCATGCCGGACGATTCCAGCTGGAACACGCCCGTACTGTCCGCCCGGCACAGCATCTCGAAGGTCTCGGGGTCGTCGAGCGGAATGGCACCGATATCCAGGCGGTGTCCTTCCCGTTGGGCGATCAGTCTGATCGCCTGTTCGATAACCGTCAGTGTCGTCAGTCCCAGGAAGTCGAACTTCACCAGACCGGCCGGCTCAACGAATTTCATATTGAATTGCGTGACCGGCATGTCGGACCGAGGGTCGCGATACAGCGGTACGAGTTCCTGCAGCGGCCGATCACCGATCACGACCCCCGCGGCGTGCGTCGATGCATGCCGGTAAAGGCCTTCAAGCTTGAGCGCGATGTCGATCAGACGCGCGACCGTCTCGTCCTGATCGCGCATCGCCTGCAACAAAGGTTCAGACTCGATCGCCTGGGCCAACGTCACGGGGTTTGCCGGATTGTTCGGCACCAGCTTGCAGATCCGGTCCACTTGTCCGTAGGGCATTTCGAGGACGCGGCCGACATCCCGCAAGACGGCCCGGGCCTGCAACTTCCCGAACGTGATGATCTGGGCAACGTGATCGGAGCCGTATTCCTGCTGGACATAACGGATCACTTCGTCTCGCCGGTCCTGGCAAAAATCGATGTCGAAGTCCGGCATGGACACGCGCTCTGGGTTAAGAAACCGCTCGAACAGCAGCCCGAAACGAAGGGGATCGAGATCGGTAATCGTCAGCGCCCAGGCGACCACAGACCCGGCCCCTGACCCACGCCCCGGCCCCACCGGGATTTCGTGGGCTTTGGCCCATTGGATGAAGTCGGCGACGATCAGGAAGTAGCCGCTGTACCCCATTTCGTCGATGACCCTTATCTCGTACTCCAGGCGGTCGAAGTACGGTCGCGCCGCTTCCTCGCGCGCCGCGTCGTCCATGTCGTCGCGATAGACCTGGGCCTCCATGCGGCCCGCCAGCCCTTCCCGCGCCATTTCGAACAGGGCGTCCACTTCGCGGCGACCTTCGAGTTTCGGAAAGGGCGGCAGCAACGGCCCGCGCATGTCCGGGATAAAGCCGCAGCGGCGGGCAATGACGATCGTGTTGTCCAGAGCCTCAGGGATGTCCGCAAACAGCGTGCGCATCTCCTCTGCCGACTTGAACCGGTGCGCCGGCGTCAACCGGCGACGGTCTTTCTGGGCAACGTAGGCGCCATCGGCGATGCATAGTAGGGCGTCATGGGCCTCGTACATGGCTTCGTCGGCAAAAAAGCACTCGTTCGTGGCCACAAGCGGTAGATTCAGCCGATAGGCAAGATCCACGAATTCGGCTTCGACGCGATCCTCGGCTTCCAGCCCGTGCCGCATGATCTCGATATAGAACCGACCTTGGAATATGGATGCCAGATCGACGGCCACGGCTTCGGCCTTCGGACCCTGGCCTTCGGCCAGCAATCGGCCGAGCGGTCCGGCCATGCCGCCGCTCAGCGCGATCAGGCCCTGCTCCCGCGCTTTCAAGGATTCCAGGCCGACCTGCGGCGGCTCTCCGGTCTCGGTTTCCAGGTAGGCCTCGCTGATCAGCGCCAGCAGGTTCTGGTAGCCGTTTTCGTTCTGGACCAACAGCACCAATTGATCCGGTGGCGGCGGCACGGCGCCGGGCTGTCCGTTCGGTCGCGTCAGCCCGATCTGGCAGCCAATGATGGGCTGGACGCCCTTGGCCCGCGCCGCCAGAGAGAATTCCAGGGCGCCGAACAGGTTGTTGCTGTCCGTGATGGCAACCGCCGGCATGTTCAGTTCGACGCACCGGTCCACCATCGCCTTTACATGGATGGCACCTTCGGACAGCGAATAAGCCGAATGGGTTCGGAGGTGGACGAAATCGGCATGGGTCATGACGGGTCGATTACTAGTAACCCGGCGGGCGACCTCGCGGCAATCGGGCGCTTACCCCTATAGCCGCAAGGGCAGTGTTTTTGCCGTTTGTGCCGTGGTTACTTGAACCGCTCAGTCGCTCCCCGCCCACGGTCGCGGCGACTCGGCGAGCTCAGCCGCGATACGCGACCACCTGGCCCTCGTCGAGAGTCAGCACGCGATCCATCCGCCGCGCCAGGTCCAGATTGTGGGTCGCCACCAAAACGGCCAGCCCCGAGGCCCGAACAAGTTCCAGAAGCATGGTAAAGACCGTTTCCGCAGTATGCGGATCGAGGTTGCCGGTTGGCTCGTCGGCCAACAGGACGTCCGGTTCGTTGGCAATCGCCCTGGCGATGGCGACACGCTGCTGCTCGCCGCCCGACAAACGCGCCGGCCGGTGACCGGCTCTGTCCTTCAGGCCGACCCGTTCAAGCAGATCGCCGGCCGCCGCTTCCGCATCGCGCCGCGAGCGGCCGCCGATCATTCGGCTCAACATCACGTTTTCCAGTGCGGAAAACTCGGGCAACAGGTGATGAAACTGATAGACGAAGCCGATTTTCTCGCGCCGAAGCGCCGTCAACTCATCGTCGGACATCTTGCTGCGGGCTTTGCCGCCGATCAGAACAGCTCCCGCATCCGGCGGTTCCAGCAGACCGGCGACGTGCAGCAGTGTCGATTTGCCGGCACCGCTTGGCCCCACCAGGGCGACCAGTTCGGATCGACGGATTTCCAGCGATGCGTCACGCAATACCTCCAGCGGCGGCGCGGCCGCCTGGCGGTAGGTCCGGCCGACCTTTTGCAGCGCGAGCGCGGCGGCGTCACTCATAGCGCAGGACCTCGACCGGATCGAGGCGCGCCGCCCGCCAGGCGGGGTAGATCGATGCGAGGAACGACAGTGTCAGAGCCATGATGATCACCGCGACGACCTCGTTGGAATCGATCTTGGCCGGCAATCTGGACAGGAAATAGATCTCGGCCTGAAACAGATCGGTTCTCGTCAAAGACTGGATCCATTGCCGGATCGTTTCGATGTTAACCGCGAAGGCTATGCCCAGGGCGCTGCCGGCGACCGTGCCGATGACCCCGACGCTGCTGCCGGTGATAAAAAAGATCCGCAAAACCATGCCCCGGGTCGCCCCCATGGTGCGCAGAATGGCGATGCCCCTGCTCTTGTCGTTCACCAGCATGATTTGACCGGAGATGATGTTGAATGCGGCAACCAGGATGATCAACGTCAGGATCAGGAACATCACGTTCCGTTCGACCTGCAGGGCGGTGAAAAAGCTGGCGTTGACCCTTTGCCACTCCAGCACCGATGCAATGTTACCGATTTCGGCTCGGATGACGTTGCGCATGGGCCTGGCGGCGTCGGCATTGGTCAGCATCACCTCCAGGGCCGTGACGGCGTCTTCCACCTGGAAATAGATCTGTGCCTGGGCCAGCGGCATGAACAGGAACGTGTTGTCGTATTCGTACATGCCGACATCAAATATCCCGCCGACCGTGTACGCCTTCAGGCGTGGCACCGTTCCGAACGCCGTCTGCGCGCCCTTGGGCGAAATCAGGGTGAGTTGGTCGCCGATGCCAACGCGCAAACGGTTCGCCATCCGGACGCCGATGATCACCGAATCGCCCTCGTCGAAACCTTCCAGCGATCCGGCAATCAACCCGTTGGCCAGGGTCGGCCGGGACAGGAAATCGCGCGCGCGGACACCCCTGACGACAGCGCCCCCCGCAACGCCGTTGGCGGTCGCCATCACCTGTCCCTCGACCATCGGCGTCACCGTCACGACGCCGTCCAGGCCCGAGATGCGCATCGCGAGCGCGTCGTAGTCCGCAAGTGGCCGGCTGTAGTTGCTGATCGTCACATGGCCGTTGAGGCCAAGAATGCGGCCAAGCAGTTCCGCCCGAAATCCATTCATCACCGACATCACGATGATTAGGGTCGCAACTCCGAGACAGATGCCCAGCAGCGAGAACCAGGCAATCACGGAAATGAAACCTTCCTGTCGCCTGGCCCTGAGATACCGGAACGCAACGAAGCGCTCGAAAGGGGAAAACATGAGCGCGGTTCAGCCTGTCAGACGTGCAAGCGCGGACTCAACGGACAGATCCGAGCGATCCCCCGTCTTCCGCGATTTCAGTTCCACCGTTCCCCCCGCAAGACCTTTCGGGCCGACGACCAGCTGCCATGGCAGACCGATCAGCTCCATATCCGCAAATTTCACGCCGGCCCGTTCGCCGCGGTCGTCATACATGACCTCGACCCCCGCCTCCACGAGCTTGGCGAAGATGTCCTCGCACGCCTTGTCGCATGCCGCGTCACCGGTTCTGAGGTTGATCAGTCCGACCCGGAACGGCGCGACGGGCTCGGGCCAAATAATGCCGCTTTCGTCGTGACTGGCTTCGATGATGGCACCCACCAGGCGGGAGACACCGATGCCGTAGGACCCCATCTGGACAGCAGCCTCTTCGCCCTCCGCGTCGGTGACGGTAGCGCCGAGCGGTTTGGAGTATTTGTCGCCGAAAAAGAAGATATGCCCCACTTCGATACCGCGCGCATGCACGCGCATCTCCTCGGGTACCGCTTCGTGGAAAGCGGCTTCGTCATACTGTTCGTCGGTGGCGGCGTATTCGCTGGTCCAGCGATTGACGATCGGCTGAAGGTCCGCGTCGTAGTCCGCGTCCTGGCTCAGCGGATCCATTTCCAGCAGCGCGCGGTGGCAGAACACCTCGCTTTCGCCGGTATCCGCCAGGATGATGAATTCGTGGCTGAGATCACCGCCGATCGGGCCGGTCGCCGCCGCCATCGGGATGGCCTTGAGATCCATACGGGCAAAAGTCCGGAGATAGGAGACGAACATCTTGTTGTAGGAAACCCGCCCGGCCGCCGCGTCGACGTCGAAGGAATAGGCATCCTTCATATAGAACTCGCGACCACGCATGACGCCGAACCGGGGGCGGATCTCGTCCCGGAACTTCCATTGAATGTGATAGAGCAGCTGTGGCATGTCGCGATAGCTGCGAATGCTATGCGCAATAATGTCGGTGATGAGCTCTTCGTTCGTCGGGCCGTACAGCATGTCGCGGTCATGCCGGTCGACGATCCGCAGCATCTCCTTGCCGTAGTCGTCGTAGCGCCCGGATTGCCGCCACAGATCGGCCGACTGGATGGTCGGCATCAGGATCTCGTGGACACCGGCAGCGTCCTGCTCCTCGCGCACGATCTGCTCGATCTTCTTCAGGACCCGAAATCCCAGCGGCAGCCAGGAATAGATTCCGGCCGAAGCCTGCCTGACCAGCCCGGCCCTCAGCATGAGCCGGTGGGAGACGATCTGGGCCTCGGCGGGCGTGTCTTTGAGAGTCGGGAGAAAATAGCGGGACAGCCGGACCGCCGGATTAAGACGCATCGAACGAACCAAGTTGTGGCGAGGAAGACGAAGCGCCACTTAATACGGAATGGCCTAGCCGTTGTCTACGGCGCTGGCGCTGAACGCCGACACCTACTGGCCCGACCGGATTCGTCGGCATTGTTCGGCCAACTGCTCCTGATACCGGTCGCTTAGCGGCTGACCATTGAAGGTCAAGCGGTTGGTCTTGACGTCGAACTGCACCACCCCCAGGGGCAGGACCGTCTCGGTAAAGTCTGTTCCATCGAGCGGATTGATGGCAACGACGAATTCGTAGAATTCCGGCGCCTGATAGGCCGACGTGCTGCCGGGCAGATCGGCCGGCGCGACCGGACGGCCACGCACGTCTACACCGGGTTTGAAGGAGACATCGCTCCTGGCCACGTGTCGCACAAGGCGTTCGCAGTCCTCTGGCGAGATCCGGACTTTGGTTTCGCCTGGAGTCGGTTTGGACCGCGGCCCGTTCTGGGCCGCCAGGGTCGCTGCAAGCGCGGCAGCCGCCACGATCGCCGCCAAACCGCTGAGAATGCCGCGTCTCATCGTATCCTTCATCCAGCGTCGTGTCCGCCGGCACAGACCCGGCAATCGCCATGCTGGCCGGTCGGAATAAACAAGACGTTAAACTTTGGACCCCTGCCCCGGACGCCGCCTGGAGAAGGTGCCGAAATACCGGACCTCGTGGGGCCATGTTCGCTCCAGAGCGATCCTCAGTAATGTGTCCTGTCCGACTTTTCCGGCCACAGATCGTAGATGGCGCGGGCTTCGTCCCGAAGATCCGGCATTTCCATGACAGGAACAGCGCGCGCGTGCAGTGGCTTGTCCAGCTCTTCATAGAAGAACTTGTCGTCAAATCCGATGTCTTCAGCGTCCTGGGGTCGCAGAACGTAGAAGATCCTGTCGATACGGGCCCAGAAGATGGCCGCCATACACATGGGGCACGGAACGCCGATAATGTAGATGTCGCATCCGCTCAGATTGAACCGCTTCAGGCGGGCCGCCGCGTCCCTGATCGCCGTGACCTCGGCGTGGGCGGTGGGATCGTTGCTGGACAATACCCGATTGAAGCCCTCGCCCACGATGTCGTCGCCCTGGACCACCACCGCGCCAAATGGACCGCCATGGCCGGTGGTCACACCTTCCCGACTCAGCGCCAGCGCACGGCGCATGAATTCGACCTGTTTGGAGTTGTCCGTCATGTCCGGCCCATCCGCCTATCCGCCTATCTGCCAGAAGATATCCAGGCTAGCACCAATCGGCTCGGTCTCCACATATACCGTCCGGCGCAATCCAACCGACCGGTTTACGGCCGCTACCACCATCCCTAGAACTCAAACGCCACTCACAACGGACGGTATTATCGTTTTCATCCCATTGTATGGGGCCACCGGGCGGATCGGCTCCAACTTGCTGGGCCTCAGGCTATTAACCGGATTACCTAAAATTCGAGGGAAATTTGATACTTATGTAGAAAAAATCGGGTGACGTCCCGGTTTCGATCCCCTACACTGCGCCCACAATAATAAAAACCGTACCGGCGTTAAGGACGTTTCGGTGCGGCCCAAGTTTAGGGAGGAAACACGCCAATCGGATCAACTCTGTTTTCGGATAGGGACAGTCCGATTGCTTGATGCGGGGCCGCGGCCCCGCTTTTTCTTTGCCGCGTTTCAAGTAACGACCGGCGCTGCACCGTCCGACTTCAGGAACGCCGGAAGCTCACCCAGCCGCTTTCGATCACCGCAAATGCCGCCGCGAACAGGACCAGCGAAATCCCGGTCGTCACGGCAACCTTCAGCCACAGGCGCGGCTTTGTAGGCGCGCTGTCGGCGTGGCCCGGCTCGGGCTCCTTGGTGATCTGGTTGCCCCAGGGCAGCACGGTGAAAAAGACCATCCACCAGATCACCGCGAACAGAACAAAGCCGGTGAAGACCTGCATCGCTGGGTCAGACCTGCTCCAGCTCGATCAACGTTCCCAGGAAGTCCTTCGGATGCAAGAACAGCACGGGATTTCCGTGGGCGCCGATCTTCGGTTCCCCATCCCCAAGCACCCGGGCTCCTTCGGACTCGAGCTTCGATCTCGCCGCCTGGATGTCCTCCACCTCATAACAGACATGATGGATGCCGCCTGAGGGGCTGCGCTCGAGGAACTTGCCCACCGGTGAGCCGTCGCCCAGCGGTCGCAGCAATTCGACCTTCGTGTTGGGAAGTTCGACAAACACCGTGGTCACACCGTGCTCGGGCATGTCGACGGGCTCTGAAACCTGTGCCCCGAGCGTATTGGCGTAAAGTTCGGATGCGGCCTCCAGATCCGGCACCACGATGGCCACATGATTGAGACGTCCGATCATATCTACTGCCTTTCCCTGCTATGTTAAACGCGTACCAGATGAATCGTTGTCGGCGGCCGCTTTCCGCACAGCTCGTGTAGCCGACGGCGCAATGCGACCCTGGCGGTTTCCTGCAGCACCTCGTCGCTCCGGCGACCGGCGGCCGCCAGCTTGCCGACCGCGGCGCAAATCGCATCAACCAGTTCGTCCATCAGGTCTGCATCGTCTTCGTCCAGGAGCCCTGGCACCGAAATCTGCGGATCGGCGACAAGGTCTCCGCTACCGTCGACGACCACGGTGGCGACGGCAGACCCGGTATAGCTCAGCTTCCGGCGGCCGCGGACCACGCCCCCTTCCAGCGGGATCAAGCGATTGCCGTCGCGCGCCAGTTTCCCCGCGTAGACCTCGTCCACCACCTGCGGTCCGTCGTCGGTCAGCCGGATCAGCGATCCGTCCCACGGTACTTGTACCTGGGGGACCTGGCAGGTCGCGGCAAGCTTGGCGTGCGCCGCGAGGTGCCGGGGCTCACCGTGCACGGGAACGGCGATCTGGGGCCGCACCCACTGGTACATCTGTGTCAACTCGTCGCGATTGGGATGACCCGAGACATGCACCGGTTCATCGTCCGCGGTAATGATCTCCACACCCTGGCGCACCAGGGCGTTCTGCAGAAAGCCGATCGCCTTCTCGTTGCCGGGTATCATGCGGCTGGAGAAGATTGCCGTGTCGCCATCGTCCAACGCCACATGCGGGTGGTCGCCGCGGGCGATGCGGGCAAGCGCTGACCGGTTCTCGCCCTGACTGCCGGTGCATAGCATGACAATGTTGCCGCGGGGCATCAGCGCCGCCTCTTCCTCGCTCAGAAACCGGGGGGCGCCGTTCAGGTATCCCGTTTCGCGGGCGGAATCGTGCATCCGCCACAGGGACCGGCCGACCAAGGCGGTATGGCGGCCGTTGACCTCGGCGGCATGGGCGATCGACTCCATCCGGGCGATATTCGAGGCGAAGGACGCCACAACGACCCTGTTTTCGCACCGCCCGATTAGCTCGACCAGGTTTTCGCGCACATCGAGTTCGGACCCGGAATGTCCCGGCACCAGAGCATTGGTGCTGTCGCAGACCATGGCCAGCACGCCTTCGGAACCGACGGCGCGCAGGGCTTCCTCGTCGGCCAGCGTACCCACGAGCGGATCCGGATCCAGCTTCCAGTCGCCGGTATGCAGAATGGTTCCGACCGGCGTACGCAAAACCAGTGCATTGGGTTCCGGAATGGAATGGGTCAACGAGATCAGCTGGATGTCGAACGGGCCGACGCGCACGGTACCCGAAAGCGGAATTTCGGTGATCGGCACGTCTTCCAGCCCCTCCTGATCCAGCTTCCGGCGAAGCACCGCCGCGGTGAAGGGGGTTGCATAGAGCGGGCACTGCAGACGCGGCCACAGATAGGGAACGGCGCCGATATGGTCCTCATGGGCGTGGGTCAGGACCAGGCCGGCAAAACTCTCCAGCCTTTCCTCGATAAAGGCCGGGTCGGGCATGATGACGTCAATGCCCGGCGTCCGGTCGTCGCCAAACGTGATGCCCATGTCGACGGCAATCCACTGTCCGGCATGGCCGAACAGGTTCAGATTCATGCCGATTTCATTGGTTCCGCCCAGCGGCAGAAAGAGCAGCTCGTCACGGCCTGGCTCGCCGGTCCGTTCGTAGCCGTCGCTGCTCATGCGGCGGCATTCCGGCGGTAGATTTCCACGAGGCCCTTCATGGTAAGCTCGCCGTCCACATGGTCGAAGACGTCGGTGGCCTCCTGAAACAGCGGCGCCAGGCCGCCCGTCGCCACCACCGTCATCTCTTCGCCGAACTCGGCGGCGATGCGGGCCACAAGGCCTTCGATCATGCCCACGTAACCCCAATAGACGCCCGCCTGCATAGCGGGGATCGTCGCCTTGCCGATCACCTTGTCGGTCTTGCGGACTTCGACCCGCGGCAGCTTGGCCCCGCCCATATAGAGCGCCTGGAGAGAGAGGTTTATGCCCGGCGCAAAGGCACCGCCATGGTAGTTGCCGTCCCGGTCGACGACCTCGAACGTGGTGGCGGTGCCGAAATCGATGACGATGAGGGGTCCGCCGAACTGTCGATAGGCCGCAATGGCATTGACCAGCCGGTCCGCCCCCACCTGCTCGGGCCGGTCGATCATGACTTTCATGCCGAGTTTGACGTTCGGTTCGCCCACCACCAGCGGGGCACCGCCGAAATATTTCTCGCAAAGCCGGACCAGGTTGAAAAGCGCACCCGGCACCACACTGGCGATGATGCAGCCGGAGATTTCGGCGGCCGCCAGATCGTTCATCTGCATGAGCTGGACAAGCCAGACCGCGTATTCGTCGGCGGTGCGCTGCACGTCGGTCTTGCAGCGCCAGGATCCGATCTCCCGTTCGCCGTCATAGACCGAAAACACGACGTTCGTATTGCCGTTGTCGATTGCCAGCAACATGGGTTGCCCTTTCAGTTGCCGAAATAGACGTCGCCCGCGGCGATCCGCCGCCGGCTGCCGTCGTCGTGCCGAAGCACCAACGCGCCGTTCTCGTCGAGCGTCTCGAACCGGCCGTACGCCGACCCGTCGCTCAGACGGACCGAAATGGCACCACCGACGCCCTTGGCCCGCGCCAGCCAGGCCGTTCGCACCGGCTCGAAGCCCGAGGCCATCCAGCGGCTGCGCCAGCCGCTGAAGGCCGCAAGGTAATCGCCCAACAGCCGGTCCGGCGTCAAGCGCGAGATTCCCGCCTCGACCAGAGCGCCCGCGGGCATTTTGGTGCCCGTCGGCGCGGTGGTGATGTTCACGCCGGTACCGACGATCAGCCAGTCCAGGCCGGCATCCGGCCGAGCCGACGATTCAAGCAGAATGCCCGCGACCTTCCGGTCCGCAACCAGGATGTCGTTCGGCCATTTGAGCGTCAGCGGCAAGTCGGGAGGCCCGTTCAAAACGATGGCATCGGCGAGCGCCAGCGCGGTGACGAAGGAGAGCTGGGCGGCGGTGGCCGCGGTTTCCCGCGGCCGGAGGATCAACGAAGCGTAGAGATTTCCGGGCGGGCTGTTCCACTGGCGGTCGCGCCGGCCGCGGCCGGCGGACTGGCTTTCAGCCCAGACCACGGTACCGTCCGCCGCCCCG
>Ga0066187_1000031_pt1 | contig 70688 bp, 46 predicted proteins | sample WorMetexBAHAMAS1_FD_58706 | JGI IMG/M metagenome (GOLD analysis project Ga0066187, IMG submission 58706) | Marine gutless worms symbiont microbial communities from Max Planck institute for Marine Microbiology, Germany - Inanidrilus exumae... | ecosystem: Host-associated > Annelida > Digestive...
GCCCGATCTTGCCTGGATCGGGTGAAATTGACTAATTATACCCCGTGAACAGGTACGAAATCAGAAGGCCTTCGACAGTTAGCCAAACCACTGAAACCAGTACATCTGGAGTACCTGAGGGCTCTGAACGTCAGCCCCGATGTCTTTACTGAACCTTAAAACCGTTTAGTCAAAGTTATGAAAATTCCGGCAAAAATGAAAAAAAGGGTGTGGAAAATCCGTTACCGGGCGGAACTCGGGAGAATACCGCAGGAGTGTGTCAAGGCACCCATTGGTGGAAGATCCCTCTGTCCCCGAGCAAATGCAGCTAATGGAGCGTGTGGTCGAGCGCTCGAACATGCAATCGGCCTATAGACGAGTAATGAGGAACAAGGGTGCCCCGGGTGCAGATGGAATGCATGTGGAGCAACTTGGCGCGTTTCTTCGTGTCTATTGGCCGAAGATCAGAGAGCGGCTTTGCCAAGGCAGGTACGAACCGATGCCTGTCAGAAGGACGACGATCCCAAAAGCAAGTGGAGGGACACGTCCATTAGGCATTCCGACGGTATTGGACAGGTTGATTCAACAGGCGTTGCACCAGATCCTCAGTCCGCTGTTTGAACCGGAGTTTTCCGAGCATAGCTACGGATTTCGTCCGGGTCGCAGTGCGCACCAAGCCGTATCGCGTGCGCGGGATTACCAGCGTGAAGGGTTGCGTTGGGTGGTAGACATGGACTTGGCGCAGTTTTTCGACGAAGTTAACCACGACATCCTGCTGGCGCGTATCGGTCGCAAGGTTAAAGATTGGCGGATCAAGACAGTGATCCGTCGGTACTTACGAGCCGGAGTGCTGCAGGGAGGAGTTGTGTCGGTTCCGATAAAGGGTACACCGCAAGGTGGCCCATTATCGCCACTTTTGTCGAATATCGTACTGGATGATCTGGACAAAGAGTTGGAGAGACGCGATCACCGGTTTTGTCGTTATGCTGACGATTGTAACGTATATGTGGCCAGTCGTCGTAGCGGTGAACGCGTGATGGCGTCAGTCACACGGTTTGTCGAGAAGCGTCTGAAGCTGAGAGTCAATCGGGGAAAGAGCGCGGTGGCCCGTCCATGGCACCGCAAATTTCTGGGTTACTCGTTCAGTTGGCACTTCAAGACGCGTATCCGTGTGGCCAAGCAATCGATTGATCGACTCAAGGGTAATCTGAAGGCGCTGTTCTGTAAAGGCCGTGGCCGCAACCTGGCCCGGTTCATCCAAAAGGATCTCAACCCGGTGCTTCGGGGATGGTGCAACTACTTCCGGTTAACGGAGTTTCTGGGATTTGCTGAGGATTTGGACAAGTGGTTGCGTCGCCGCCTGCGTTGTATACTCTGGCGGCAATGGAAACGTAACTGGAAACGCTTTCAGATGATGATGAAGCAAGGCCTGTCAGAAGACCGGGCAGGTCGGTCTGCGTTCAATCAACGGGGGGCATGGTACAATGCGGGAGCATCGCACATGAATCAGGCTTTTCCCAAACGCTACTTTGATCAGTTCGGGCTCACTAGCATGCTAGATTCACTGCGTAGGTTTGGAACCGTATTAACATAAGGAACCGCCGTGGTACGTGAACCGTATGCCCGGTGGTGTGAGAGAGGGAGGTCGTGAGGCCTCCCCCTACTCGATTTCAAACGGCACGAAAATGGGCACAATCCAGACCAATTACACTTCTATCTGCCTGAGATAAATAGGTTATTATCAATAGACAGGGGGATTTTCGATCCATTGCTCCCTTATGGTAAAAGACGATAAACGAACAGTCGGTTCATATCGTTTTAGGCCAAAGAATTGGCGGACAGTAGCTCGCAAGCAATACTGCTGCTTTGCAGACGCATAATGCTTTCCTCGGAATACCCGAAGCTTAAGAGGTTGATACTGCCGTACCATGTGATGGATTCGTCGATGACGGCGAATTTCTGGTGGATATTTGATTTTCGGATCAAGTGGATACCCGTTGCCTCAACCATAGTGAAAACCTCTCGAAGAATGTTCTTCTTTCCGGCCGAAAAATCCTCTGCGGGGCGTGTCATGATAGTCACCCGCACCTGTTTTTTAAGGATGGTTTGGAAATAGACCATCATCTGCAGCATCCTTTTCCTGGAAACAAATGGGCTGACGATGGTGACGCTGGATGAAGCGTTCTCGATGTCCTTCACGTAAACCGGGAAGAAATTGTCCTTGTCGAAAATGATATTGGTGGGGGAATCTGGGAAATTCTCAACCTTTGTCCGGTAACCGATTGCGGCATATCCCCTTAGCCTTCTCCCATACATCCGTTCCAGCATCCTCACATGGAGATCCACATAGTCGTAGACCTGCACTTCCGTTTTTTGCTCGCAGATCCGGTGAAGCCGACCCGCGTACTGTTGCAAGGTGCCTTTCCAGGATATGGGCATGGCCAAGAAGAGAGTGTCGAGCCGTGGCTCGTCAAAGCCTTCCCCGATGTACGAGCCCGTTGAAACAATGACAAAGGACTCTTTGGGAGGAGTGGCCTGAATGTCTGCCATGACACGGGCTGTTTCTTTGTCTCCCATTCCGCCAGTAAGACAGAAGACCCGGTTAACCTTTTTCTCAATCTTTTTTGCCAGTTCAGCGACATGAGCCTTGCGGCCTGTGAGCACCAGGCAAGTCCGTCCCGCTTCATGACACCGGGCGACATCGTCCACGATAAGCTGGTTCCGAATCTCATCTGATACCAAACGTCCCTTGACCTCGTGCAGATTCAGTTCTTTGCCGTCTTCCCTTCTGCCAATCCGAAAAGAGGTGAAACGAGGTATCAGGCAATGGTCAAACGGCCTCTTCTCCGCCTGCTCCTTCGCGTCCACTGAGTACCGGATAGGGCCGCAATAAAAAAAGATAACAGGATGATGCCCATCTGGCCTGCCAGGCGTGGCGGTCAGGCCGTAAACGGTTTTTGCAGCGGCATTTTTCAAAATCTGTTCAAAGGTGAAAGCAGGGACGTGGTGACATTCGTCCACAATGATCATGCCGTAGTCTTTCACGCAGTCCCGGACGTCCCCGCCCTTGTTCAAAGACTGCATAAGGGCCACATCCACAATTGAGGATAGCCGATCCTTGCCGCCGGATAGGTGACCGATGATGTCCCGTTTTCGTTTCCGCCCCCTTTTCACCGGCAGTTCGGGAAGGGTTTCGTCGATGACCAGAAATTGGGCAAGACGCTCGCGCCATTGTGAAACCAACTGCTGCCGGTGTACCAGAATCAGGGTGTTGACTTTTTGGGAAGCGATCAGCCTGGCCCCGACCACGGTTTTCCCGAATGCCGTAGCAGCGGCAAGCACGCCATTGTCATGGGCAAGCAGCGCGTCCACCGCCGCCTGTTGTTCGCCTTTCAGGATACCGTCGAATCCGATCCGGACCGGTTTGCCCGGGTTGTTTTCATCCATGAGTTTTCGACGGACCCCATGTTCGTCCATGAAAGCAAAGAGTTCGCTTTCACAGCCTCGGGGAAGGGCCAGATGGGTGCCGTGGTCTTCACAACAGGAGATCACCCTGGGTTTGCCAAAGGTGGACAAGCGCATGGCCTGGGCCCTGTAGAATAATGGATTTTTGAAGGCTGCCATTCGCTTGATCTTGTTCAAGACCCCCTGGCTGAATCCCTTTTTCTGGATGTAGAGCATCCCGGATTTGATGATCTCAACGGATTTTGGAAAGTCACCTTGCCCAAATAGCCGTGGTGTCATTTTCCATGGTGTTTCATCCTCTTCAGCCCCCGTCCTCAACTCCCCCAAATCCTGACCTCGGGCCAGCTTCTCGATAACACCGTTCAGCTGCGCTTCATCCAGCCGCGATGCCTGGGAAAGAAACAACCACTGATCCGGCCAGGGGGCAAAGTTTTCATCTATAAAAACAGAGTTTCCCTTTTCGCGGGCCTTTTTCTGAAGCGGCAGGGCGATGAGGTTGCCGTAGCCGCCTTCCGGCATGGTGTCCTGATTGGGAAACAACCGGTCGTAGGACGAGAAGGAGATTTCGTGGCGTTGTCCCATTGCTTGGGTGAGCAAGGTGGTGCCGAACTTCCTGGCCTGAGCGGCCGAGTACTGTCGCTTGAAGAAAAACCAGACATGACCACCGTTGCCGGATTGGGATCGTTCGATCGCAAGGGGAATGTCAAACCGGGCGCAGGTTTCCCGAATAACGACAATGTCTTTGTTCCACCCTTCCTTATCAAAATCCATGACCAGAAAACGACAGGTGTCACCCGGCAGCAAAGGGTAGACACCTGCAATCAGATTGCCCCGGAGGTGGGACTCCACCACGGTTTCCGAAAAGGAGACGTGGGATTTATGAGGGCAGTTGTAGCATTTCACCCGGGGCCGGTTACAGATACCCTGCTGCCACTCATTCCGGCAGACCGGGCTATATCCGGACTTTCCCTTTTTACTGGTCCATTTCCGGGCATAGACATCCGAACGCCCCCTGAACAGGGACATGAACAGGGCGACTTTTTCACTTATCGTTGAATAATGGTTGACGGGTTTTTCCGTACCATCGTCGGAAATGGCGATGCTCACACTTTTGGCACATGGATCTGGCGGTGGATCTGGATGGGGTACCAAATGTGAGAGATGGGTTAAACGGAGAGCGGATTCCAGTTCTAAAATTCTGGCCTTCAGAAACCTGTTTTCCTCAGCAAGAACTGTAAATTTATCCTTCAGTTCCTGGAATGACAGGTCTTTCATTTTTTCTCGTCCATGTCGTGCTGGGAGTGGACTCTAATGGGACAGCATGGATTGCATTAGAGTGACCTTTGTTTTTGGAGTTTCCCCTCTATCCATTGTCGTTGCCTGATCAATTCTTCTCGCAGCGCGTCCTCCGATGGCAGGTAAAGCATATATTTAGAAGCGAAAAGCTGCCGGTTGCCATGCAGCACCGAGTAGCGGGCGATGGCTTCATTCTTTTCGGAGCACAGAATCAAGCCGATGGTTGGGTTGTCCTCCGGAACTTTGAGGCGGGCCTCGAACATACGCACATATCCGTCCATCTGGCCGATATCCTGGTGGGTCAGTTTCCCGATTTTGAGGTCAATGAGGACGAAACACTTGAGGATGAAATTGTAGAATACAAGATCCACGTAGAAATCCTCGCCATCGAAACTCATCCGTTTCTGGCGGGCCACAAAAGAGAACCCTTTACCGAGTTCCAGCAGGAATGCCTGCAGTCTGTCGATGATGGCCTTTTCGATAGGCGCTTCACGCAAGTCCGGGTAGTCCTTTAGATCCAGAAATTCCAGCACATAGGGGTCGCGGATAAAATGCTCCGGATCGAGTTCGGACATTTTCCCTGATGCTTCCTGTTTAACCGGAGTTTTGTCCCGACTGGCCAGCAGGCGTTCATAGTACAGGGTCGATATCTGTCAATCCAGTTGTCGGGTGGACCAGTTTTGATCCGCCGCCTCGTTCATGTACCATTGGCGGGCTTGTTCGTTTTCAACCCGAAGCAGCATACGGTAGTGGGTCCAGCTCAATTCCGGGTGCAGATATCCAAGGGCGAAATCGCCATTCACCGAGTGGTGTTTTTCTACGATACCGTTTCCCGTTGACCGGTCCGCTGTGTAGGCCGGAGATTCGCCACTCAGTGCGTGGCGATTTTGAAATTGCAGGTAGAACTGCCGCATATAGCGCAGGTTCTGTACCGAATAGCCTTTGCCGAATTCGGCGGTCAGTCGTTCCGAGATACCTGCCAGCACTGCCTGGCCATATTCGGCGCGGCTTTTTCCTTCCTGTTCACCCTCCACAATCAGGCAGCCGATACGCCAATAAGCCTGGACCATTGCGGAATTCACCGACCGGAATGCCGACTGCCGGGATTCCTGCAACACCTGCCGAATCGCTGCGTAAAGAGCACCTACCGTCTTCAACGATCTGCTCGATTTATCCATCCGATTTTCCTATTGTAATTTTTCCGTCTCAGAATCTACCAGGCCTTGGTCGACATAGGACGGATTCACTTCCACCATTCATTTCCCTGGGGACGGTTATCTGATAGTTGGCATCGTAGGTACCGCCTTTGACGATCATGCGTTTCCCCCGGCCCAGGTCCATACCCTCGGTTGCAAGCCTCTCTCGCCAAGTGTGTCCGTGACGGTCGGCAAACCACATAAAAAGGCGTTTGGCCTTCACTTGGGTACAAGACAGGAGCACAGCTCGAAGGATATCTGGCCTTAGGTTCACGGCCGACTCGAAGTATTTATCTGCCATGGAGAACCCCGCGGCATCCCGGACGCCGGCCAAAAATTCTATCATTGCAAGCTCTTGAGTACTGTAGGGTATGGGCCAGTCCCATGCCCCGAACGGCATGTGATGGACCGATGCATCCGGCAGCGTGTCGAACAGTTTCCGGGTATGCAGTTCGAACCGGAACGAATCCTGAAAATGTTCCACCCATCCCGGCACTTTGGTCTGGACATACAGGTCTATGCTTTGGGGCTTGCCTATGGGCAGATAGTGGGCAAGCCCTTGAAGATTCAGCGCAGCTTGGGCACCCACGCGCACAGGATAACCAATCTGGTTTAGAGAAAAGACCACATGCTCCCATTTAAGTGGCGGGCCTGGCCGGCGGTAGACGCCGCGGGCCACCGCTTCGATCTTTCCTGAACGCAGGAAATAATCCACGCGCGGACGGTCGAATCCCTGCGACCGTAGCCAACGGCGGTCGGCCAGTTGGCCTTCGGGCAAAGATTGTTCCAGAGATTTGATTGATTTTATCGGCATGGTTTACGATTGAATGATTTTGCATATTTTTTATACGCAAAAAGCCAGAATTGCAAACTCAATGTTTGCTCACATCTCTTTTTGCATAAACATGGTATGCATTTATACATTTTTTTAAAACCACACTGCCCAGTGAGAGATTCTGTTTCAAACAGGATAGGGATTGAAATCCCCCAACATACTATTTGAATCCGATTGTGCCCAAGTTGTGCCCGTCAAGGTCAAATTTTTACAAACGATTCCAAACGAAACCAAAAACGGGGCCGAAAGCATTAAAAGAATCAACATGTTGAAAATGAAGGGTTTTTCTAAATCGCCAAAATCCGACTGAAAATCCCCGTGTCGGCAGTTCGATTCTGTCCCTCGGCACCATAAAAATCAAGGGATTACGGCTATTGCTGTAAATCCTTTTTCTTTTGGCAGGCAGTTTGTCCATATATAGTCCATGAAAATGGATTTCATGTACCTTCTCCTGATGCTTTAGTCCGGTTTGGGGTGTCCTTGTCCATGAGAATCATTTTTCGAAACGATGAGGCAGTTGATGTTTTGTAAGAACCCCAAATCCATAGTCTGGAAATTAGGTTGCAAGGTGCGTTATAATTTATCTGATTGTTTATCTCATGTTTGAGGCATGTTGAAGAATGTATATAGCCTCCTCAATCCCTATCTGACTGTTCCCGTTGACATCACATCCAGAAGTTGAATATTCGCTACGAATCAACCCAGAAACATCCTCTCCAGATAGCAGTTTCAAAGCAATCATGATGTCAGTAAGATCGATGGTTCCATCTCCATTGATATCCCCGGTGACATTTCCGATTACCACATCGACAGATGTAAGAGCAGGCAATGATATATTCCCTTTGGTGTCCTTAGCAAAGATAGAAATGCCATACGTTCCAAAGGCAGAAAATCCGTTGTAAACGACATCATATCGACCTGATGTTTCATTCCAAAATAGCTCCACTTCTGGTAGATTAAGTATTGGAGTATCTCCAGAACTGACGGAGCTTTGTGGTGTGATAACCGCCCATACTTTATTAATGGTGTCGGTGGTTGTAACATCTTTTGCCCAAATTGATGACGATGATGATCCGTTAAGCAGCATTGGCTCAGAAACTGATCCAATTACTGGATCATCACCAGCAAGCATTATTCCGGTGCCAAGAGTGATATATCGGGATGCATAACCATCTATTTTTTCATTGCTAACACCATCTCCGTCATCATCAATTTGAGCGGTTATGGCTCCGTTCGGCAAGTGCTGTGTGACGTATGCGATTGCCTTTTTCCCCTGTAAAAACGCTTCTCGCAAACTACCCCCGTTGAGCACCTGATTCCAAAAGAATCTTGAAAAGGAAATATCCCCACCGGCTTGATAAACAGCAGACTGATTAGCCGAACAACTGGTTATGATTGTGCGCGGTCTACCTGAAGTGGATATCATCTGGCTTGTAAGAACGCCTGATTGGGGAGCATCGTAGATAACAGTCACCCGGCCAGGTATTCGGTTTTGAAGTGCATCTATCCACCCGTTCAATGTTACACCATCCAGCAATTCGGTAGGTGTGATTAGAAAGCTACCGACATCGCTTGGGCCGACGAGGTAAATCACGACATCCTGAGTGTCTTGATCGGAGAACCCATTGAGTATGCTTTGCAAGTTGCTTAAACTCGGTGCATAATCCACACCTGTTGAAAACGTCACTGAGCTCATGAAAAAGATGTCTTCATTGTTGTTTGATGAATCGTCTTTATACCCCTGAAACAGGAGTGCTTCATAGGCAAGTTTGGCGTTTCTTTCGATCGCTAGCCACATATCATTAGCCTGATTGCCTCCAGCTACGATAATAGCGCGGCGTCTTAATGGGTTATCAACTGATACGGTAGTCAGTACCGGTATTGAAGTGTTTCCGATGCGATCCATGGCATAAATGGCAACGGTGTAGGCGCCTTTCACGTTAAAGCCATCATAATCGATCTCAAAACGGTCTGTATCGCCTTCAACAGGTAGCAGATCAATGCTGGGTAGTTCTTGGACAGGATTGCTGGAATCCCTCTGAACATAATCAGGGGAACGTATAACGGCCCAAACCCTGGCGATACCATCATCATCTGTTACAGAATCCGCAAATAGCGTAGCCGTACTGCCATCTACTATAGTCTGATCAGGTGAGCTATATCCAATCTGGGGAGTGTCACCGATGATCTGGTTTCCGTTACCGATATAAACACCTTGTGCCAGAGAATAGTCATCTCCGGCGTTGTCTACACCGTCACCGTCGGTATCCATTAAAGGATGCTGATATGGTGTTGTTACAGCAATTGCATCTACGGTCGATGTAAATGCATTTTTTATATCCAAACCATTGAAAATATGGGTCCAAAAGTAACTAGAAAAGGACACAGACCCCTGAGTCACAAAATAAGCGCTCTCTCCAGGTGAGGTGCTGGTAAGGATGACACGTTTTTTCCCAACCGGAGGTATAAGCTGTGATACGAAACTCCCAGACTCGCAGGTGTCAATGATGATAGTGATGCTGCAAGATGTGCTTATCTGGAGCTGATCCAACCATATGTCCAGATCGGTAACTGAAAGGGTCTCCGTACCGTTGATTCGAAAAGTTCCGGTTCCCCCATGATCCACCAAGTATAAAACTACATTTTCTGCATCAGCAGCCCACTTGGTGATGGCGGCTTCCAAATTGACACCGTTTGCATTGTCGTCCACATCATCCGGGACACCGTTGCTGTCCAGATCTAAATCCCTATCCGAGGTGAGGTAATGGATACTTTCTTTGGTAAATCCCTGGCTTACGAGGACATGATAGGCGAAGTTAGTACACATCTGGGTAGCCCCCCAGAGATGGTTGCCGGCAAAGGGGCCTCCTCCAGCGACAATAATCGCTTTCGATTTTTCAGATGTCGTTTGTTTTTTAAACACCTGAACACGGTTGTAGCGTTCCTCTGTCACAAATACACGAAGTCCATCCGCGCTCAATGTAATTCCGCCAGGTTGTGAAAACTGCCCCGGATGGGTGCCGGAGTCTCCCCACTTACCCAGTATGGTGCCCTGTGGCGTGAAAATGTAGATCTTATCGTTATTTCGGTCGGTGACGTGAATGTTGCCTTGATTGTCTACTGATATTCCGTTGGGGTAACCCATCCCGGTATCCGCCCATATCCCAAGGAAATCCCCGTTTGTGTTGAATAGCTGGACCCTCTCATTTTCTGAGTCACATACATATATTACGTCGTTTGCGTCTATGGCGATACCTGTGGGTTCGTTGAACATTCCATCTACCTCTCCGAATCCACCCCATGCCTTTATAAATGCCCCTTCCGCCGTGAACTTTTGGATCGTGTGAGTGTTGTATCGGTCTGATACATAGACGTTGCCTAAACTGTCGGTGGCGATGCCCGCCGGGTTGCCGAACATTTCATCTATATTCCCGTGGTTGCCCCATTTCCCGATCAACTGTCCCTCCGAGTCATATCGGTGTACAAGGCAACATGTTGCCAAATAATAGTCGCCATTTTGTCCGATGGTCACACTATCCGGCTGATCATGTTTAGAATAATCGAGTATTATTTCTGAAATATATTCCCCTTGGGGCGTAAATTTCTGGATTCGACTGTTATAACTGTCAGCAATGTGAATGTTACCATCTTCATCGGTTACAATACCAAGTGGGTTTTGAAACCAGCCTGGTAGTGAATCCCCGGATCCCCATTTGTCCACTTTAGTGCCTCTTCGATCATACTTCCGGATATGGTTTTGTCCGGCACTCGTGACATATATAAATCCATTTCGGTCAATGAATACCCCCCATGGCCCGTCTTCGTTTCCGTTTCGGACACTCCATGTGGCAATGAATTGTCCATCTGTAGAATAAATGTGAACAAATCCCCCATGAGTATCCGCTACAAAAAGGTTTCCGTCCGCACCGATATCAATACCAGTGGGTCCCCGCCACGGAGGTTCGGTGCAATTGACTGGCCAGGACAGAAGAAACTGACCGTCGGAGTCGAATTTCTGGATGCGACAATTATGGATGTCCTGGACATACACATAACCTAGCTCATCTATGGTGATTGCGCCTTGAGATAGCCAGTCTGGGCGGCCGGATTCCAACATTAGGAACTCGCCATCTCCAGACCCGGTACTTCCCCATTTATTAATGAATTTTCCGTCAGAGGTAAATTTCTGGATCCGGTCATTGCCGCAATCGACGACATATACATCTCCTTCAGGGCTTACGGCGACACCACCGGGGAAATCGAACTCACCATCGCCACTGCCAAATGAACCCCATTTGAGGAGCAGGCGTCCTTCCGTGTCGAACTTCCAGATTCCATTATCATCACCTTGCGAATCAGCAACATATATGTTGTCGTCCTTGTCGATTGCAATGCCCACAGGTACAAGCATGTATCTTTCAAGCTGGCTTTCTCCAAAGCCCCATTCCTTCACGAATTTACCGCTCGAAGTCAATTTAACAATTCTGTTTTCCCCCCTGTCAGCAATATAAACAAATCCTTTTGAATCGACAGAAACGTCTCGTGGTGAAGCAAAATACCACGGTTGCTGAAGGGAAGGCCACATTCGTTCAAAGACATATGTTTCTTCTGAATAGCCAAATGCTGGAAGAATAATCAGTAATACGTTGAGGATAAGAAAGAGTTTATTTGAGAAGGAATTTATCATTTTGCTGCTTGTCTTTGTTAGTCCAGATCACCTCAATTCTGATAACTGCTGTAACATGAATAGCAAATCGTCCATCCCGTAGACGCCATCACTATTGACATCAACATCCCCTTAAACTGAACTTGGAGCAATACCTACCATAATCTGTAAAAGGATCATTACGTCTGTCAACGAATACCGAGGGAGCAGCAGGATATCAAGCGTATTCATACCACTTTCAATGGCAGAAATATTTGTGTCATAGCAGGATCTAACATCTCAAAATGCCGAACCACATTCGGCATAACAAGTCGAATCGAAAATTAATGGCCTCCATTTTTCACCACGTTGCATGCAATTATCGTGCGCGCTGTTACGGAATTCTATATGTAGAATAATAATAGATAGATTGCAATATGAGACTGCAAAAATACACTTGCTTGTGAAACAAAGTCCACAAAATATGAGAAGGATGTTTCCCAATTAGAGCCTACGCTGCAGCCCAGTCACGAAAGATATCCAATTGGTAATGTAATTTTCCGTTAAAAACCTAACGAAAATAGCCTTTTGAACCAGTTTCCGATTAAATGATATCTGCTACCATTTTGCTACCATAATGAACCGAGCATATCTATATAATTGTAAAAACAGAAACAATATAATGGACAGGAAAGTATTTACAATATAAAGAAATACTCACTACCGTCTATCAAGGTCGAAAATCATAAAAAAGACCTTGATAGACTGAAAATCCCCGTGTCGGCAGTTCGATTCTGTCCCTCGGCACCATGCTTTTTTCAAGGATTTACGGCTTGCGTCGTAGGTCCTTTTCTTTTTATGGCAGTGCAGCATGCGGATTATTCATATCCCTTCCGGCCCAACAAAGTCATGGGATCGGTAAGATGTTTCCCGAACCCAGCGGATCCGTCTTCGAAACCCATCCTCTTTCCAGAACTTCCACTCTCATTGAGTCCATCGCAATTTCCCTAACTTCAAATCCCACCGTTTCCGGAAAATGATTGACGCGATTATAAATTTTCCGGGACGATATTTTCATCTGGGACTGGTATGGAAACGCCTTTAATAATTGATTAATGATAATTGTAACCAATTGTGATATTATAAAAAATTATCCATAATGAGGGTAAAACCAACCCAATCGCATCAAATTCATTAGGGTCGGGTCGTTCCAATGCGACTCGAACAGCTGTGAACTATTATCCATAAGGTTTGAATGATGGGAAAGTGCCGCTCTCTTTTCATCTATCTGTCGCTGTTGTCTTTGTTGATTGTCCTGCCCACCAATGTTTTCAGTTCCGAACAGGTCACCCTCCAGCTTCTCTGGAAAAACCAGTTTCAGTTTGCAGGCTACTACGCTGCAAAGGAGTTGGGGTTTTACAAGGAGGCGGGACTGGATGTCACCATACGGGAGTATGACTTGGGCATCGACGTGACCGGTGATGTGGTCGCAGGCAAAGCGGATTTCGGCGTGGGCCGGTCATCGATCATCCTAGAGCACATGGAGGGGAAACCGCTGAGCCTACTCTCTGCGATCTTCCAGAATTCTCCTTTTATGCTTCTGACTAAAAAAAGGGATGATCTTAAAGATATTACCGACCTAAAAGGCAAACGGATCATGGTGACCGCCGACGCGGTGGGGATGGCGTCACTTACCGCCATGTTGACCGGCAACGGAATCCGGCAGGGGGATTATACCTCCCAGAAACATTCTTTTTCAGTGGATGACCTGATTAACGGTAACACCGACGCCATCGCCGCGTACAGCTCCAACGAAACCTATCAAATGCAGATGAGAGGTGTTGGCTACACGATCTTTGCCCCCAAGGACCATGGCTTCGATTTTTACAGCGATATCCTTTTTACATCCCAACGGCTCCTTAAAGAGAATCCAGAGCTGGTGGAACGGTTTCGTAGGGCCACTATCAGAGGGTGGGAATATGCATTCGCCAACATCGACGAAGTGGTGGATATCATACTGAAGAAATACAACACCCAGAACCGGGACGCGGATGCGCTGCGGTTTGAAGCCAAAACCCTGAAACAGCTGGCTTATGTGGGGGAAACCCCTTTGGGATTCATATCCAGGGATCGGTTGGAGCGGATCGGCCAAGTCTATCAACTGTTGGGCTTTACCCATAAACCCCTAAAAACGGATGGATTGATCTACAAACCCAGCGCCCATGATGGACTGCTGTTAACGCCTGAAGAGCAGGCCTGGCTGGCCGATCACCCGAAAATACTTGTGGGCGGTCTGAAAGATTGGGCACCTTTAGATTTTGTTGACGAGACCGGAAAATACATCGGTATCGCCAATGACTACTTAAACATTATCGGCAATAAACTCGGCATCGAGATTGAAATTATCACGGGCCCCTCCTGGGGCGAATTTTTGACTATGATTCGCCGGAAAGAGATCGATCTGCTTCCCGCCATTTATCATTCTAAAGAGCGGGAAGTGTTTTTACGTTTCACCGAGCCCTACCTCAAGCTGACGGAATTTATCTTTTCACGCACCGACGATGAAAGGATTTCAAGTTTCACAGACCTAAAAGATAAAACCATTGTCGTGGGTAAAGGTTATACAATTGAGAAATTTCTGCGCTCAAACTACCCGGGATATGATCTGATAACGGCACCCAATATTCAGGGTGCGCTGAAAAAACTTGTTACCGGTGAGGCGGATGCGTTTATCGGTGAAATCATCTCGACATCCTATAATATCAAGGAACTTTCACTTGTCGGCATCAGGCCAGTTGCACCTGTTCCCTTTGAGCAGCCAAAGGTTCATATGGCGGTCCGCAAGGATTGGCCCATATTAAGACAACTCATTGATAAAGCATTTGAATCGATCCAGATTAGCGAGCGAAATGCCATAAAGAACCGGTGGATCTCCTTCACCGAGAAAAGGATAGAAAAAAAACGTTCCAAGCTGTCACTAACTGCTGAGGAAAAAGCCTGGCTGGCCCAACATCCCAAAATTCGAGTCCACAACGAAACGGCAAGTCCGCCGTTTAACTTTGCCGAACATGGCCGGCCCAAAGGATTTTCCATCGACTATATGCGGCTGTTGGCGGAAAAGGTGGGGATTGATGTCGAGTTTATCACCGGCCCCTCCTGGGACGAGTTCATGGGCATGATGAAAACCGGCGACCTGGATGTGATGCTCAACATCGCCAAAACACCCGAGCGGCAGGAGTATCTTTCCTACACTCCTTCCTACGTAACCCTGACCCAGACGCTATTCACCCGCAAGGATTTCCCGCTGGTCCTTTCCATCGAAGACCTTTACGGCAAGCGGATCGCCGTGCCCAAAGGTTTTTATATCGCAGAGATGCTCAAGGCCTACCCTCAGGTGGAGGTGGTGGAAGTCCGGGATATCATTGAGGCCATGACAGCGGTCTCTGTGGGCAAAGCCGATGCGCTTTACGACCTCATGCCCGTGATCAACTACCTGGCGAACAAACACCAGATAACCAACCTCAAGGTGGGCGGGGATCTAGGGATCGAGGCGGGCCGTCCCATGCCCCTGCATCTGGCCGTGCCCAAAAAGGATCGTATGCTGGCCGGAATTCTTGCCAAAGGGATGGAGCAGATTTCGGATGAAGAATTTCAAGCGCTCAGTGACAAATGGATCGGCAGGATCCAACCCTCTGAAAAACTCCTCAGTTTAACACGTGAACAACGTGCGTGGCTCGATTCCCACACCGAAATCCATATCGGCGTTATGGATGCCTGGCCACCCATGAACTTCCTGGATCCCTCAGGCCGCCCCGTCGGTATTGGGGCGGATTACATCCAAGCATTGAACCGGCGGTTGCAGCATGTTCTCAAGATCGTCCCCGGTCCGTTCAAGCGCAATCTGGAGCAGGTAAAAAATCGAGAACTCGATGCGCTCATGGACGTCACCCCCACAACCGATCGGGAAGCCTTTCTTAATTTCACCCGTATCTACCTGAGCATCCCCCACGTCATCGTTGCCCCGCGTAGCGGTCCATACCATGCATCCGAGACCGATCTGAACGGCAAGCGATTGGCACTGGAAAAGGGGTTTTACAATGTCACTTATTTCCGGGAGAACCACCCCGATGTGAATATCAGGGAATATCCCGACACCTCATCCGCTATAGGTGCGGTCGTCCGGGGTGAGGCAGATGCCTACGCGGGCAATCTCGCGGTCGCCGGATGGATTATGGAACAGGAATTTATCTCCGGTCTCCAGATCCAGGGGAGGCTCAATTATCCCGGATCCGTTTTAACCATGGGGGTACGAAAGGATTGGCCGGAGCTGGCCGCCATATTGGACAAAGCGTTGGCCGACATCGCCATGGGGGAGATCCAGGACATTCGGCGCAGATGGCTCGGGCTGGCCGCAAAACCGGAGGAAAAGCCGCAAATTCCCCTCACAGACGAAGAGGTCTCCTGGCTGAAGGCCAATCCCATTATTCGAGTCCACAATGAATTGGACTGGCCGCCGTTCAATTTTTTCGAATACGGAGAACCCAAGGGGCTCTCCATCGACTACATGAACCTTCTGGCGGAACGGCTGGGGATCAAAGTCGACTATGTTTCCGGGCCGACCTGGAGCGACTTTCTGGGGATGATACAGCTCAAGCAGTTGGATGTAATGCTCAATATCGTTAAAACAGAAGATCGGCTCAATTACCTTCTCTATACGGATCCCTACGTCAGAAACCCCAATGTCATCGTCAGTGCCAAGAAAAGCCCCTATAACAGCATCGAATCGCTTTCTGGCAGGACCGTGGCGTTTCCCAAAGGTTTTTTCTACGAAGAGGTCCTTAAAAAGTCATTTCCCGAGATTAAACGGCTGCCGGTCAAGGACACCCTGGCCTGCCTCATGGCGGTGGGATTTGGCAAGGCGGATGCAGCGGTGGGGGAGGAGGCCGTGGTGAGAAGCCTGATGACCCGGAATATGCTTCTGGGCCTCCATGTATCGGGCGAGGTGGAGATTGGAAATCCCGATCTGCCCAACCTGCGCATCGGTGTGCGGGACGATTGGCCCCTATTACAATCGGCGCTGGTCAAGGCGATGGCCAGCGTTTCGTCCCAGGAGATGAACGACATCCGGCAGAGATGGCTTATCAAGGCCGAGGATAGGGTGCCAAAAATTTCGTTGACGGATGATGAGCGGGACTGGGTACAAACGCACCCCCGCATCAAGGTGAATGGGGGGAATTTGCCGCCGTTCATTATCCGCACGAAGGAGGGCCAACCCCACGGGATCTCCACCGAATTGCTGAAGATGGCCGCGGACCAGGTCGGTCTGAAGATCGAGTTTATCGACGGTCCATGGCCGGAAATGATGGAGATGCTGAAAAAAAAGGAACTGGATCTCATTCAATGCGTCAGCAAGACCCCCGATAGAGAAGCCTATATCCACTTTTCCGATCCCTACATCACCATGACCGACGCCATATATGTCCCCAAACAGGACCGGACGGTGCGTTCCATCCTCGACCTGGAGACACAATCCCTGGCGGTGATCAGGGGCACTAAACTGGAGGGGGTTCTGGCCGAACGGTATCCCGATATCCGTCTGGTTCCGGTCAATTCCGCGCTGGAGGGGCTTCGCAGGACCATCGACGGTGATGCATCGGCGTATATCGGATCCTTGATCTCCTCGCAATACGAGATCAAGAAACGCCTCATCGGCGAGCTCAGAATCGCCGCCTATTTTGACGAGGCGCCCCACGACCTTCGGCTCGGTGCCCGTGCCGATGCCAAGATCCTGGCGGATATCATGCAGAAAGGTTTGGACTCGATCTCCGAGGACCGAAAACGGGAAATCATCGCCACGTATGTCAACTTGTCATCTTCCGGGCTCGCGGAGGTTGCCGACGGCCGGGAAACGGCCTTGCCCGGGGATTTTCGAAGTCTTTTGCTTTACGGGACTATCGTTTTCCTCGGGGTGTGCCTGCTGGCCCTGGTACTGATCAAGATACTCCAAAGGGAAAATATCGCCGTCAGTTTCGGATCGCGGTGGTTCCGCGGATTGGTCGTGGCCGGCCTGACTGTTTTCGTTATCCTGGTAGGCTTGGCAGGATGGCTGGTCCTGGAACGTAATAGAGAGATGACCCTGCAGGGGGTGGACCACCAACTCAGGGGGATTCTGTTCGTTTCGGGAGAACGCCTGGGGCTCTGGCTGGCAGAAAGAAAGTCTTATTTCAAACGCCTTGGGAGGGATCCCGAACTGGTGAAAATCACCCGGCGACTCCTTACGGTCCCGCCGGAGAAAAGGGCGCTTTTGGAATCCGCCGCCTTGCGTGAGATGCGTTTTTTCTTCCGGCATACGGAAGATATTTTCCCCAATATCGGGTTTTTCATCATCGATCCGAATCATGTCAGCATCGGTTCCATGCGGGACGCCAACCTGGGTACGCGCAATCTCATATCGGAACAGCATCCGGATCTGATCCGAAGGGCATTTAAAAGAGAGGTCGGTTTTGTGCCGCCCATAACGTCCGATGTGACCCTAAAAGCCTCGAACTTACCGAACGGGGGTAAAAACCCCCCGACGTCGTTTTTTATCGGACCTGTGCAGGATGCCGACGGATTGGTTTTGGCTGTAATGACCCTACGCGTAGATCCTGTGGCGGACATGTCGCAAGGCATGAAACTGTTTGATAAATATCGCAGTGTCGATGTTTATGCCTTCGACCAGCAGGGTCGAATGATGACCTCCAGCCGTTTTGATGAGCAATTAAGAAACATTGGGCTTCTGGACGAAAACCAGGGCAGTGCCCTGAACCTCGAGATCCGGGACCCGGGGGTGAATCTGGTAAAAGGGCAACATTCGAACCTGAATCGGTCCGACCAGCCGCTGACCTATATGGTTACGCGCGCCATTGCCCTACAGAAGCAAATGCAGACGGCTGGGGTGAAGCATGGCCACTCGAATATCGAAACGGATATGGCAGGGTATCGGGATTACCGCGGTGTGCCGGTATACGGGGCCTGGCTATGGAATCGGGATCTGGACACCGGACTTGCCGCAGAAATCGATGTGGAAGAGGCGTTGGGGGCCTATAATCAAACCCGGATGACGGTATTCGGAATTCTGGGATTCACCCTGTTCCTCTCCGTGGGGGCGATCCTGTTCGTTTTGATAGTGGGGGAACGCACCAGCCGGGCCCTGATGCGGGCCCGGGACAACCTGGAGGAAAAGGTCGAGGGGCGGACGGCAGAGCTTATGGATCAGCAGAAGTTGCTCGTTTCCAGTGAGGAGCGCACCCGCCTTCTATTGGATTCTGTGGGCGAGGGGATTTTTGGAGTGGATCTGAACGGGAAGGTGACATTCATCAACTCGGCTGCGATTCAGCTTTTAGGATACGAGACCGACGAACTCCTGGGTCAGGAGGTTCATCTCAAAATCCACCACACTCGCGTTGACGGCAGCCCCTATCCGGTCGAGGCGTGTCCCATGGCCAGGGCGTACACACACGGGTCTACGGAAAAAATCGATGACGAAATGCTGTGGCGAAAAGACGGATCCGGCATTTCCGTGGAGTACACGGCAACTCCCATTATCAGAGAAAATGATATTACAGGGGCCGTTATTGCCTTTCGGGACATTACCGAGCGCAAGCAGGCAGACGAAAGGTTCCGGGTGTTGTTCGAGCAGTCTTCCGACGCCCATGTATTGTTCGACGATGAGGGGATCATCGATTGCAACAATGCCGCCATTGCGATGATGGGTGCTATAGACAAGGCGGACCTGATGTCCCGTCACCCGGCGGAGTTCTCCCCCGAACGTCAGCCGGACGGTCGTTTATCTGCGGAAAAATCGGAGGAGATGGATGCCATCGCAAGAGAGAAGGGACACCACCGTTTCGATTGGATCCACCGAAAAGTCACCGGCGAGGAATTCCCGGTCGAGGTATCCTTGACACCTGTCACTCTGGCTATGAAAATTGTGCTTCTCGTTGTCTGGCACGATCTGACAGAGCGAAAGCGCATGGAGGAGGCGATGGCCGCCGAACGCGAGCGGCTCCAGCGGATTCTCGACACCAGTCCGGTCGCGGTGGGAATCTCCATTGCCGGCGTCATGCAATACGCAAACGACTACCTGTCGGAAAGTTTCGGTATTCGGAAGGGAGATAGGCCGGCCCTTGCCATGGTGAATCCGGAGAAACGATATTTCATAGTGGAGGAACTTGAAAGAATAGGTTCGGTGGCCCATTATGAATTGCAGGTATACGATGCCAAAAGAGAAATCCGTGATGTCATCGGCAATTATATCCACATCGACTATGAAGGCAAGCCGGCCGTGCTGGGTTGGTGGATAGACGTCACCGACATCAAAGAAACCGCCAAGAAACTCGAAATCAAGCTCGACGAACTGACGCGTTTCCGGCGCCTGGCCGTTGGCCGCGAGAAGAAAATGGTGGAACTGAAACAGGAGATCAACGGGTTGCTGAAGGAATGCGGCGTACCGGGAAAGTATAAGATTCATTGAACAAAATAGCCCATTGCAGGTAGTCTGTTGTGCGGTGTCATAGTGGAGATTGCTTTCACTATGTTTTCCAATTGAATATGGGCGATGCCCGAGGAGTTACCAATGATAAGCTGTTTGCACTGCTTGATGAAAGCTGCCATGGGTAGAAGTATGCTGAGAACGATGTGCAGGACGATTTTGCTGCTGATATTCAGCGTTGTTGCGGTGCATGCTGAAAAGTTGTGGTATCCGGTGGAGGTGGATGTGTGGGAGCCGCCTTTTGCAAACACGCTGCAGCGAGGGATTGAGTCATATGCCCCTCTGAAGAAGGCCCAGCGAAAATGGCGGATACATGTTTTCATTCCCCACCTCAAGGATGCCTACTGGCTGGGGGTCAATTACGGATTCATCGATGAAGCCCGGCGACTTGGGGTGAAGCTCTCCATATTCGAGGCCGGTGGGTATGACCGGCTTCACATCCAGCGGAGGCAGATCGAGGAAGGTCTTGCGCAAAAACCGGATGGGCTGATTGTCGGGGCGATATCCTACGACGGCCTAAACGATATCCTCCAAAATTTACATGACAGCGGGACACCGATCGTCGACAGTATCAATGGTATCTCTCCTAAGGTTATTACAGCGCGGGTTGCGGCAGATTTCAGGGATCTCGGATTGCAGACAGGCGCTTATCTGATCCGATTACAGGAAAAGTCGGAAAAGCCCCTTTCTGTGGCCTGGTTTCCGGGGCCCAAGGGCGCCGGATGGGTGGAAGCTGGGGATCGCGGCTTCAAAACGGCCATCCAGGAAAGTTCCGTCCGTATCGTTGCATCGCAGTACGGCGACACCGGGATTGCCGTTCAGAAGAAACTAGTTGGAACGGTTCTCGACCGGCATGCAGATGTTCTCGATGTGGTGGTGGGGACGGCTGCTACGGCTGAAGCTGCCGTGAAGGTTTTAAAAAGGCGAGGATTGTCAAAACGGATCAAAGTGCTCTCCTATTATTACAGCCCGGGTGTTCATCGCGGGATCCGAAGAGGGAAAATCCTGGCCGCGCCTACCGATCAGCCGGTGCTTCAGGCACGCATTGCAGTAGATGTCATGGTACGGATACTCGAGAAAAAAAACTATTTCAAACACTCGGCTCCAAGGGTGATGTTGGTGGACGGAGGAAACGTTAAACAGTGGGACAGCACATCAACCCTTGCGCCGAGAGGATTTCGACCCATCTTCAGTAACGATTGACAGGTAATATTGGTATGAAAAGAATAGCGACGTGGCTGCTGCTGACAATTCTTCTGGTGGGAGGGGTTTCCGGATCTTATCTGCTGAGCGAGACTTTCAGGAAAGATGCCCGGAAAACGTGGGAAACCGATGTGGACCTGGCTGCCAGATGGCTTACGGGAACCACACTGGGGTGGCTGGAGGAGAGTTATGCGCCCCTTTCCGGACTGGCTGTCCTGTTCGAGAACTCCCAGAATGTATCAGAAGATGAATTCATAGGGGCCACGGAGGCCCTGGAAACCCGCACCACGGCCTTTTTTATAGATATTTTGCTGGTATTCCACCGTAACAGAGACGATGAAAAATGGGAGATAAGATATTCAAATGAATCGTTAGACGAGTTGATTCCGGATGTTCCCCCCGATACGCTGCCTGAGATTCAAGACACGCTTAAAGTCGCCTATGATCATTTCGGGCAGATGACGATGGGGGTGCCTTTTTCCTCGGATGAAGGTGTCAGCTATTCCCCCATTGCCCTTGCGATTGAAGATACCCACGGTCCTCTGATCATCCTCGGCCTCCTCGATTTTCATGCCCTTTCCCAGGGTCTATTCGACATTCACAAACCGGAAGGCCTCGCATTACAGATTCGGGGCCGGTTTTTGAAGAAGGACGGTCCGGGTCCCTTGCAGGATGTCATCGGGCGCCCGGTTACAAATTCCCTTCACACGGCAATCACACGCACAGTCAGCGGTGGAGCGGACCTTTCCATCGCGTGGCATGCCACGGCACAATACAAGGGTGGGCCCCAGGAGGAGCTGGCCAGATTCACGTTTGTGGGAGGAGCCGGCAGCACCCTCATCGTCACCCTGTTTATCGGATTGCTGCTGTATCAGAACCGGAACATTTCGAGAAAAGTTCGCGATGCCACGGAGGATTTGAGAAAATTGTCGACCGCCGTGGAACAAAGCCCTGCATCGGTTGTGATCACCGATCCCAAGGGAACCATAGAATACGTCAATCCCAAGTTTTGCAGCGTGACCGGCTACAGCCCGGAGGAGGCCATCGGGCAAAATCCGAGTATTCTCAAATCCGGAGAAACTCCGGTTGAGGTGTACCTGGACTTGTGGAACACCATTTCATCCGGGAATGTTTGGGGGGGGGAGTTGATCAACCGGAAGAAAAACGGTGATCTATACTGGGAGTCGGTCTCAATCTCCCCCATCACATCGGAGGACGGAACAATCCAGTTTTATCTTGCCGTCAAACAGGATATCACTGAACGAAAGCGGATGGAAGAGGCTCTGAATGATGAAAGTGAGCGTTTGCAGTCCATCATAGACGGGGTCCATAGCCTGGTTTTTATCAAAGATACTGAGGGGCGACATCTGCTGGTAAATTCTTTTTTCGAAAAAGTATTCAATGTCAGCAAGTCCGACGTGATTGGAAAAACAGATAGTGATATGTTCCCCGAGGAGATTGCAAATGAAATCATGAAAATCGATCAGGAGGTGATGACTACCGGCAGGGCGCAGCATTTCGAGATGCCCATTCCTCACCATGACGGTTCGGTGCATATCCACCTGACGGAGAAATTCCCTCTAAAGGACAGTGAAGGTGTTGTTTACGGCATGTGCGGTTTTGCCACGGACATCACCCACCAGAAGGATATCGAAGACGAGCTGCAGAAAAACAAGCAGCTTCTGGAAGCGGTCATCGATGCCATTCCGGTACCGTTGTATATCAGCGATCTTGAAAAAGCCCGGGTGCTCCTTGTCAACAAAGCCAATACAGAATTCGCCCAGCTTCCCGCGGAGAAGATCATGGAGGCTGACGGCCGGGAGCACTACGTCAATCCCGAGCGGGATCGCCCCCGTCTTTTGAAGGCTTTTGAAACCGGCAAACGGGTGGAGCTTGAGATGAAGCGGCTGGGTACCGGGGAACCCCGTTGGTGCCTGTTCCAGGGAACCACCATCAACTATATGGAAAGAAAAAGCCTGCTCGGCAGCTTTATCGACATTACCGATCAAAAAGTACTAGAGGAGGATCTGCAGGCCCGGATCAAGGAACTGGACGACGTCCAGTCCGCCATGCTCAACATGATGGAGGACCTCGATGAAGAAAAACAGAAAGCCGAAACTGCCACCCAGGCCAAGAGTGATTTTTTGGCCAACATGAGCCACGAGATCCGGACCCCCATGAATGCCATCATGGGTATGGCGCATCTGGCCATGAGAACCGACATGACCCCCAAACAGTACGACTACCTCAATAAGATCAACACGTCGGCCAATTCACTTCTAGGTATCATCAATGATATCCTCGATTTTTCCAAAATCGAGGCGGGCAAATTGGACATGGAGATGGTCTCGTTCGATCTCATCGAAACCATCGAAAATTTTGGCAGTTTGATCGGCGTGAAGGCTCAGGAGAGGGAACACCTAGAGGTACTTTTTCACCTGGATCCAGATGTGCCGCGTTTTTTAAAGGGAGACCCGTTGAGGCTGGGACAGGTCTTGACCAATTTGGGCAACAACGCCGTCAAATTTACGGAAACCGGTGAAATTGTCCTTTCCTCTCAACTGCTCGAAATGTCTGAAGACGGGAAAAGCGTTTCCATCCAGTTTTCCATTCGCGATACTGGTATCGGTATGACAAAAGAGCAGCAGTCCCGGCTGTTTCAGGCCTTTTCCCAGGCCGATACCTCCACGACTCGCCGCTTTGGCGGCACCGGACTGGGGCTTGCCATCTGCAAACGCCTCGTGGAGATGATGGGCGGTGATATCCGGGTGAACAGCGAACCGGAAAAGGGGAGCGAGTTTTACTTCACCGCCAATTTCGGCGTTAGCGAAAAGGCGGAACGCATGGCCACCGTGTTGGGAGACGACCGGTTGTCTCTCAAGACCCTGGTAGTAGATGACAGCAGGACAGCTCGCCAGATCATGACGGAGATGCTGGAAACCCTCATCTCCGATGTACAGACCGCCGGTTCCGGGGAGGAAGCCCTGTCGCTTATGGATCGTCAACCGAAAGAGGCTCCGTTTCGATTGATATTAATGGATTGGAAGATGCCGGGGATGGACGGTATCGAAACCAGCCGTGATATCCTTAATCGAGCCCCGGGAGATTCCCCGCCGAGGATTATCCTGGTTACGGCTTACGATCAGAGTGAGGCTTTGCAGGAGGCAAGGCAGATCGGCATTCACAACATCCTTGCCAAACCGGTGACACACACCAGCCTGCTCGATGCCATTCTCGGCTCCATGGGAGATGCGGATGTTCCGGCTAAAGCGTTGAAAAAGTCAGTGGGCCCCGAGATTACCGTGGCTGAAGCCATCGGGGGGGCACATATCCTCCTCGTTGAGGACAATGAGATCAATCGTCAGGTGGCCTATGAATTGCTCGAATCGGCAGGACTGTTGATCGATATCGCCCATAACGGGAAAGAGGCTGTAGAGGCGGTGGGCCAAAAAAGCTACGACGCTTTGCTCATGGATATTCAGATGCCGGTGATGGGCGGCATCGAGGCCACGAAGTTGATCCGTAATTGGGAAAAGTCCCGGGTTGATTCGCGGGAGGAGGGGGAACAAGCATCCAGTATCCAGCATCCGGTTCCAAGAATACCCATCATCGCCATGACGGCCCATGCGATGGCCGGTGACCGTGAAAAGAGTCTCGCCTCCGGTATGAACGATCACGTCACAAAACCCATCGTTCCCCAGGAGCTCTTCGACACACTACTAAAATGGATCGAGCCGGGGGAAAGGGAGATGCCGCCCGGATATTGGGAGAAGATGGCGGATGCCGATAAAGAAAAGGGGGATCTGCCTTTCCAGACACTGGCGGGGATCGATGTCAACGCCGGTGTGGAAAGGGTCGGCGGGAAGGCGAAGATGTATCTCGAATTGCTGGAACGATTCGTTGAGGGACAGGGTGACGCAGACCAGCAGATCGTATCGGCCCTGGAATCGGGCGACCGGGAGACGGCGGAACGGCTGGCCCACACGGCCAAAGGGGTTTCCGGGAACATCGGCGCCATGGACCTGCAAAAGGCCGCCGAGTCCCTTGAAACCGCCATCCGCGACAATGCAGAGGTCATGATTTCGGATGCATTGGAGCAATTTTCCGGACAGCTCAAGGATATCGTAAAGGTGCTGGAAGATGCTTTGACCGGTATTGAAAAGGATGCGCCTTCCCCGGATGCCGACAACCCGGTGGATCCCGCGCTGCTCGAACCGATGCTCAAAAAACTGCACGTTCTTTTAGATGACAGTGACGGGGAGGCTGTGGATTATATGGAAGAGATTTCCGCAGATTTGCGATCCGCCGTCACCTCCGTCGATATGAAACGCCTGGCCGGGAAGATCGGTGAGTACGATTTCGATGAAGCCCTTGAAATATTAAAACAGATTGCCGATAATTTGCATATATCATTGGAGGGATAACCATGACAGACCCCAAAACGATCCTGCTGGTCGACGACACACCGGATAACATATCCCTGCTAAACGGGCTGCTGCGGGACAGCTACAAGACCAAAATCGCCACCAACGGGGAGAAAGCACTGAAGATTGCTTTCTCGGACACACCGCCGGATCTGGTCCTGTTGGATATCATGATGCCGGGCATGGACGGTTATGAAGTGTGCCGGCGTTTGAAAGCGGATGAAAAAACCGTGGATATCCCCGTTATTTTTCTGACCGCCAAAGCCCAGATGGAAGATGAGAAAAAGGGGTTGGAGCTGGGGGCCGTGGATTATATCACCAAGCCCATCAGCCCCCCCATACTGCTGGCCCGGGTCCAGACCCACCTCCGATTGAAAGAAGCCGCCGACATATTGAAACGGCAGAACCAATTACTGCTCGAAAATGCCAAGCTTCGTGAAGATGTGGAGCGGATCACCCGGCACGATATCAAGTCTCCTTTAAACGGCATCATCAATTATCCGGCATTGATCAAGTCGGACGGGCAATTGTCAGAAAAACAGGAGGACAAGCTCGACAAGATCGTGGTGTTGGGGCGCAAGATGCTCAACATGATCAACTTGTCCCTGGATCTTTACAAGATGGAGCAGGGAACCTATGTCGTGAGTTCAGAGGCAGTGGATCTGGTGGAAGTGTTTTCCGAAATCATGGAGGAAAGCCGAATCCGTATAAAGAGCAAGCGTTTGGAGATCGATTTTTTGATCAATGGAAATCCGGTCGCTGAAACGGATCGATTTGCGGTGGAGGGGGAAAAACTGCTGCTCTATTCCATGTACGCCAACCTGTTTAAAAACGCCATGGAAGCTTCCCCGAAAAAAGGGAAAATCACTGTTTCTATGGCACAGGGAGAGAACCGGTCCGTGAGCATCCGTAACTTGGGATCTGTCCCGGAAGAGATTCGTGAAAACTTCTTTGAGAAGTACGCCACCGCAGGGAAATCTGGCGGCACCGGTTTGGGGACCTACTCCGCGAAACTGATTGCCGAGACTTTGGGGGGGAAGATCTCACTGGAGGCTTCGGAGGAAAAAACCACCATCCTCATCGTTTGCCCTTAGATCGGTGATTGACGGAGGATTCCGATGGAAACAGAAAGACAACATCTCGAAAAGGTGGAGAAAAGCAATTGGCGGATGGTACTGCTGGCCATCGTGATCATTCTCTTTCTGACCCTGTCCCTTCTGGGGTTGCAGCTTTACTATTTTGTGGAGGCATCAAAGAGCATCTCGCTAACCGATGGCACCTACAGGTTTTTTGTTTTTCTGGCCATCGTCATTCTGCTGTTCTGTTCCTATATGATTGCCCAACATCGAAGGCTATCCCAGCTTTCAGCCGCATTCCTGAAAGAACAGGAGGCGGTCCAAGAGTTGAGCCAGGATGTCAAGATATATGGATCTCTTCTCGAAGTCACCTCCAGCATCAGCGCCCAACTCAAACTGTCTGATATTCTAAACACCATCACCAATGAAATTCTCGTCTGTTTTGAAGCGGATCATGCCTCGGTGATGCTCCTTTATAAAAATACCAAAACCATCAAGACCCTGGTTTCCGCCGGCAAGGATTCGGACCTTGTCAAGGAAGCGGTGATTCCCATGGGCGAAAGCATTGCCGGTTATGTGATTAAAAAAGGAGAACCCATGTTGTTGAGCGGTAAGGTGGGCTCCGGAAAATTCCCCGGAGCAACGGAAAAATCCCGTAACATCACCTCTTCCATGTGCGTTCCCCTCAAGATCGGTGATGATAACATCGGCGTGATGAATGTGAATCTTGTGGACCGTAACAGGCGCTTTACTGAAAAAGACCTAAAACCGATGGAAATATTCGCCAGCAACGCCGCAGTTGCCATAAACGACGCGCGTTTATATAAAAAGATCATTTCGTTTAATGAAAAATTGGAGCAGAAAGTCTCGGCCCGGACCAAGGAACTGGAAGCCGCCAACCGGCTAAAAAGCAATTTTCTGTCCAGCATTTCCCATGAACTGCGCACCCCTCTCAATGCCATTATCGGTTTTTCCAAGGTCCTTCTGGACCAGAACTTCGGGCCGTTGAACGATCGGCAGGGTAAATACGCACAGAACATCGCGGATAGCGGACAGCGGTTGGACGCGATCATCGATAACATCCTGGATGTTTCCATGCTGGATGCGGGAGATCTGAAGCTGGACATCAGTCCCTTTAAAGTCAGAATGATAGTAGAAGCAGGCCAGGCGCATTTCAATGAAAAAGCGCAAAACAGGAAGTTGAATTTCCAGATCCGGTTACCGGATGACCTTGCTACCGCGAAGATCGCCGCAGATATAGAGAAACTCAGGCAGGTGACGGAGAACCTTGTCTCAAATGCCGTCAAGTTTACGCCGGATGACGGTGCGATCACCGTCGGTGTAAAGCGTGTATCAGGATCGGAATTCAAGGGTGCAGGCCCGTGGCAAGCCGAAAACAAGGATTTTCTTGAAATTTTCGTAATGGATACCGGTATCGGGATACCGCCGGAGGAGCAGTCGGAAGTTTTCAAGGATTTTTATCAGGTCAAGGGCAGTTTGAGTGGGAAAACATCCGGAACCGGCATGGGACTCGCCTTGGCCAAACGTCTTGTGGAATTGCACGGGGGAACCATTCGGGTGGAAAGCGAAGGATCCGGTAATGGAAGCCGATTTGCTTTTTTAATTCCCTTTTCGATAAATCAGTAGATAATGAATAAGGAGTGTCCCATGGGAAAAGTGATTCTGGCAGTAGACGATGAGCCATTTAATCTCGATCTGTTGGAGGCGGTATTGCTGCCGGAGGGATTTGCCGTCGAGATGGCGGAAAGCGGGCAGGAGGCCCTAGACAAGCTCGATCAGATCGATCCCGATTTAATTCTTCTGGATGTCATGATGCCGGATATGGACGGATATGAGGTCTGCCGAAGGATTCGCGCCGATACGACCATGGCCTATGTGCCCATTATTTTTGTCACAGCCAGGGGTAAGGATCCGAAAGATATGATCCACGGCCTCGATATCGGCGGAGATGATTACATCGGCAAACCCTTCAACCCTCCTGAACTGCTTTCCCGCGTGCGGACGGCCCTGCGCCTAAAAGATCTTTTCGATCGGCTTTCCCGCATCAAGGCGGAGCTGTCCCGGTATGTCTCTTTGTCCACCATTGAGATGGTTGAAAATTCGATCTCAGGGAAGATATTAAAAACTGGAGAAAACCGGGAGGTGACCGTTCTGTTTTCCGATATTCGGGGATTCACCACCCTTTCTGAAAGTATGGATCCCCAAAAAGTGTTTGAAATGCTCAATCTATACCTGTCCAGGCAGATCCATATCATCGAATCTTTTCATGGTATCATTGACAAACTGACCGGGGATGAAGTCATGGCCATTTTCGAGGGGCCGGATATGGTCAAAAATGCCCTTGACTGCGGGAGTGCCATCGTTGATGCTCTCAAGGAGACCGATGAAAAGGTGAAAGGGGATTGGGTCGGTGTGGGCATCGGCATCAACACCGGGCCGGTTTTTATGGGAAGCATTGGATCGGACAACATGAAGGATTTTACCGTCATCGGCAATACGGTGAATGTCGCCGCCAGACTGTGCGGATCCGCTCAAAAATTCCAGGTGATATTTTCCGATGACACGAAACAGTTGATACGGGATAGCAACCTGGCGTATCAGACTGCCGGGACGATTTCCCTCAAAGGGATCAAGGAACCGATGGAGATTTTTGAGTTGTTGACTACCAAAACCGGGTAGTCATTATCGATCAACTGCAGAAGAGAATTATCGGAAAGGAATCGGCAATGGTCCAGAAAAAGCCAAAAGGAGATGAAGACTTTCGGCAGGCAGCCATGCAGGCCCTGGATGATTTTAAGGAGGTGGAGGAAGGCCGCAGGGAGGAGGTAGCAGCCCGTGAAGCCAAAAAGGGGGAGAAGAACAAGATCTGGCAGGCATGCCAGTGGCTGGCCCTGATTCTGAGTATGGGTATCATTCTGTATCAGATGCCGGACATGATATCGACAGTCACCCATGAGGAAAAGCCGCTCAACAAAGGTGTTGTAAAAACAGACCCTCTTACCGACCGATGTCTCCAAGACTTGTGGCGGATCTCAAAGGAACTGCAGGAGGGGATATTGCCCGATGGCAGCCGGACCTGCCCTGCCAGCCAAAAGCCCTACGCGGTCGTTAAAACAGAGGATGATATTGTTGTCCGGGTCCCGCAACCAGAGCTTTACGGATTCAGTGAGATTCGGGTCAGCAGGAAAAACCCCGTGCCGGAGATCATCAAATGACAAGATGTAACAAAAATAATGATAAAGGGTTTACCCTCGTGGAAGTGCTCATTGTCATAGCAATCATCACCATGCTGGCAACCATCGCCATCCCCAACTATTCGGTGAACCGTGAGCAGGCAAGGGCTGCCACCTGTTTATCCAACCGGCGAACCATTGAAAACGATGAAGCCGGTTACTTTGCGCAGAACAATTCTCCCTCTTTGACCATTAATAGCAAGTACCAATGTCCGAGTGAAGGCGTATACCTTTGGCTGGTGTCGGATCCTGTGGATCCTGACTATCCCAAGGTGGCCTGCTCCATTCATTATGCCGGTGAGCTGGGAACTCCCGGGGAGGAGATCGACAAGCTGGCAGAAACGGTGAAAGGGATGAACCTGCCCAACAATGTGGAAAATGCATTGCTAAAACGGTTAACCCAGGCAAAGAAACGTTATGACAGGGGCCGGTATAAGAATTCCCAGAAGCCGGTGAAGTGGTTCAAAAACCAGATCAGGAAAAATCGTAACAAAATCGATGACGCGGATGAAACGATTCTGAATCAAAAAGCAGATGAGATTTCGGAAATGTTGAGACAGCTGATTTAGCCTGGTTTTCCGTCATCGGATTTCAAGTCTGGCGATGGAAAAGCGGCGGCCGGAATAATCAGCGTCGGTAAAACCCCGGCTTTACTGGGGATCCTTCAATTCCCGTTTTTCGAGGGGATCCAAGATGATGAACCGCTCCAATAAAACCGCATGTTTCGCTAACGAAGTCCGAATTCCGGAGGGATATCGATGATTATGGCCGGACTTTCAATGACTTCGAATTCCAATCTGTATCGTTTTGAAATACCTTTTTGATACACAGTTTTAGGGATCGCCACATTCAAGACATAATCATGCGCCGCTTTCTGATCTTCAAATGATTTGCAAAGGTGGCCCAATACATTATTTTTTTCCCGATGACGATCCGAGAATATGAACACGGACTGTCCCGGTATGCAAACCGTCTGTGCGCGGATTTATTTCGTCGACCGATCATCGGGCGGTATGATGAGGCAGCAGATCAGGCAGAGGATCGACACCACCAGCACGGAACAAAAAACCCCATCAACACTCTCCCCCACAGCCTGCTGGAGGGTGATTCGCAGGTCAAGCGGCAGTCCGGCCTGAACCTCCTGCCGAAACAGATGTTCCACGTTTCGGCTGAAATCCGTTGCAAGATCCGCGGTTGAATTGGGGAAATGGTCGCTCAGGTCCAATTTCTCCATTGCACGGGAGAGACGCGCGGTGACGATACCCCCTGAAACCCCGACACCGATGGACCCGCCAAGGGTTCTGGAGAACTGGTGGGATGAGGTGGCCACTCCCAGGTCGGAGGCATCGACGCTGCTCTGGACGGTGAGAAGTGTGGCAAGGGTCACGAATCCCATGCCCAGGCCCACCAACAGAAATACCCAGAAACAAGTCATCATCGTGGCGGCCTGACTGAAGGTCAATGTCAGGACTGAACCGGAAATCAGGAAAACGGCTCCCAAAACCGAGGCGGTTTTATACGTCAAGCCGCCCAAGTATTGTCCGAGGACGAAAGAACCGATGGACCATCCCAGGCTCAGGGCGATCATCGCGAGGCCGACCTCCATTGGGGTTCTGCCCTGTGCGCCCTGAATATAGAGGGGGGCGTAGGCGAAAAGAGAGAAAATGGCAAAGCTGCTGAGAAATACGCAGGCGTTACCGATGCTGAAGGCACGAATTTTAAAAAACGCCAATGGCAGGATCGGGTCTTTGGCCCTCTTTTCAATAAAGTAAAAAGCGATGACAAAGACGACGGTGATACCCATCATGAAAACCGTATCGATGGGCAGCCCGGTTGTGTTTCTACCTCCCACCATCACCACCATCAGCAGGCTCAAAATGGATACCGAGAGGGTGGCTGCGCCGGCAATATCCAGACTGTCGGATCGCTTCTTCTCTCTAACCTCCACCAGAAACCGGGCGATCAGGATCATCGAAAACAGACTGATGGGGACATTGATGAAGAAGATCCAGCGCCACGAAAAATAGGTAACGATGAACCCGCCCAGGGTGGGACCCAGAACCGAAGCGATGCCCCAGATGGAACTGGCCAGGGAGAGCAATTTGGCCCGTTTGCCAGGGGGGGCGATATCTGCCAGCACGATGTAAACCAGCGCAAATATGCCTGCTGCACCGATTCCCTGGAATATGCGCCCTGCGATCAATGTCTCCATGTCAGGAGCGAAACCGGCCAGTAGAGAAGAGGTTAAAAAGATGGTGATGGCAATGAGAAACAGTCGCCTAATATCGAAAAGATCCGACAGCTTGCCAAAGATCGGGAGGCATACGGCTCTGGCCAGAAAATAGGCGGAATAAACCCAACCGTACAACTCAAGGCCTTTCAGCTCCGCAATGATCGACGGCATGGCGGCGGACATGACCAGTGCATCCAACGCCCCGAGAAAAAGAGCTGCAAGCACGGCGGTCACCACCCAGAAGCGAACCCGATGGCCCATCGGGTCCGTTACCGCGATTTCGGATTCAAGTGAATTGCACATGGATGAATCGCCCTTCCGGCTTTCAAAAAGATTAAGGGACCGACGGATTGTTTTGCCGAAAACGCGTCTTGGTTCAGCGGACACTTCAAAATCTTGCCTTTGTCGATAAAAGACTATTATACTATTTTCGTTTCGGTGTCCTTAATTATTGACCGGGGACAAGATATGCTCCGCATTTTAAAAACCCACTTTGAACCGCACGGCAAACCAGAGACCGGCAAAAGGAGGGTGCATCGCAGTGGGAACCGCGCAAAGCGTCAAATTGGATTATAGTGGTGTTCCAAGTCCGGCCTCAGGCCGGATCCTTCTGATCTTTATGGTGCTATTTACTTTAATCCTACCCGTATCGGCAGGGGCCGGTGAGCTTTACGACAAAGGGGTGAGACTGCTCCGGGAGCAACGTTTCGACGACGCCATGGCGGTTTTTCATGCGGCCCTTGAGACGGGACCTCCTTCCGCCCGGCTTTACAACAGCATGGGGGTTTGCCGGTTTTATACCGGTGATCTAAACGGGGCAATCGATGATTACACCAAAGCCGTCCAACTCGATCCGGCCGATCCGGAACCGTTGAAGAACCGCGGCGGCGCATGGTTCTATCTCAAGGCATATGACAATGCCGTTGAAGATTACTCACAGGCGGTTCGCATCGACCCCGAGGATCCCAATGCATATTATCACAGAGGAGTGGCCCTTTATTTTAAGGGCGACTTTGCGGCCTCGATTTCGGATCATCGCAGGGTACTACAGCTTCGTCCGGATCATGCCGCGGCACTAAACCAGATTGCCTGGACGCTGGCCACTTGTCCCGAGGAAAAATTACGGGATGGCAAAACTGCTGTGGAATTGGCGGAAAAAGCGATGGCACTGCAACCGGATGTCCAGTATCTGGATACCTTAGCGGCAGCCTATGCCGCGGCCGGTCGGTTTGAAGAGGCGGCCGCCTCCCAGTTGAAAGTGATGCAGTGGCTCAAAAAGGCTGGAAAAAAAGAGGCGCTTGCGGAAAGCGGCAGTCGGCTGGATTCGTATCGTGCGGGTCGGATCTGGACCACCGAATCGGTGGTCCCCTGCGATCGAAAAAAGATCACCGATTTTGTCCATGAGTGGCGAGACACATGGGCTTCGGCAAACCTAACGGCTTACGGTTCTTACTATCACCCCAGTGCCCGGCAGGGAAGCATCCAGGGTCGGAGTTTAATTGTGTCCGGTAAGAAACGGCTTTGGCGGAAGAAGCATCCCGTGAAGATCCTACTTGGGTCCATACGGATCGAACGTGACCAAGGGCAATGTGTCGCCAGCTTCAGCCAGACCTACTCCGCCTCGGACGGTTACCGTGACAAGGGGGTAAAGACACTGCTTCTTTCACCATACGGCCACCGCTGGCTGATCCTAAAAGAGAGCTGGAGGGAAACCCCGTGATCTGGGATATGCGCCTTTATTTTTACTCGTCTTCCCGTCTCAAACAGACCAGTACCGCACCCCATCCTCCGGCCCCGGCAGGCGCTTCGTTGAAGGATGCAACCTTCGGATTTTTCCGCAACACCCCGTATACCCTTTTTTTGAGAACCCCGGTTCCTTTGCCGTGGATCACCCGGACCTGAAAGATCCGTTTTTCGATGCAAACCCTGAAATACTCGTCCAGCAGGTCCGGAATCTCCTTGGGTTGAAAGGTATGCAGATCCAGTACATCCGTGACTGGGTATTCCACCGGCTCCATTGCCATCAAATTACCTTACTTGTTTCGATGGGATAGATTCCCATTACCCGATTGATTCGCTTTGGACTTGCCTACTAAAACGTTTTGAAATAGGCTCCGATCTCCAAAGGAACCTCGGCTTTGAATTGAGGGAGAACCATGAGTGATCTTATTCGATTTTTTTCCATCCCGCTTCTGGCGTACCTGCTTGGATCGATCCCTTTCGGTCTGGTGTTCACCCGTTTGTCTGCTTCGGGCGACATCCGTTCTGAAGGCAGCGGAAACATCGGCGCTACTAACGTGGCACGCACGGCAGGCAAATTCCTGGGGGGATTGACCCTTGTCTGCGATATTGCAAAGGGGGCGATCCCGGTCTGGATGGCGGTTGGCATGACCGGTGGGCGGGGTGTGCTCCCGGAATTGTATGTCGCCGGAACCGCCTTTTGTGCATTCTCAGGCCACCTGTTTCCCCTTTTCACTCGGTTTAGGAACGGCGGCAAAGGCGTCGCCACGGCCGCCGGTTGTTTTCTTATTCTATCGCCCATAAGCCTGATGGTTTCCCTTCTTTTTTTTATCCTCCTCGTTTGCCTCACTGAACGCGTTTCCGCCGGTTCCCTTGCCGCTTCCGCGATCCTCCCGCTGGCAGTGTGGAAGGCAAGCGGTTCCGAAATCCTGACCGCTTGTGCCTTCGTTCTGGCGGCAGGGATTTTTATCCGTCACCGGGGGAACCTGGTCCGACTGGTTACCGGCAGGGAACCTGCATTAAATTTGAAGGTTCCGACTGAAAGACCAGATCAGGGTCATGATCCCGGCGGACACAAAGATCGTCTCGACTAAAAATTCAAGGCGAATCCCTGGATGCATATACCCCTGTTCGTGGGCACTTAGGACGATCCAAAGGAACACCGGACAAAAAATCAGGGCCACCGCCAGGGTTGAAATGACCTTGGCTGCGGCTGCCAGCAGCGACAGCACGACCAGTGCGGCGAGTATTCGTTTCAAAAACCTTAGGGTCTTTTTTTCCCCCAGCAGGATCGGAATGGTTCCCTTGCCGACGATTCGATCCCCCTGAACATCCAGAATATCGAAAAAGGCGGACCGTACGAACACCAGACTGGTGGACCAGAAAAAGACCAGAACGGTTTCCCATCCGGCGCTGTTACCGGCAGATAGAGTTGGCAGCAGGGTCGTCACCACACCCCAGGCCATGGTGATTAAAATCGTTTTCGAACCGGAGATGTCCTTCAACCTCAGGAAATGGGTGTTTCCCTTCCATTTCGGCAGTATTCGCCGGTTATATGACAGGCCCGTGATGCTCATGGTCAGAAGGATTAAAAAGGGATAAATGCCCAGTGTATACGCAGTGATAAGCCCGATTCCCCCACCAGCCACTGCCAGCAGCGTCAGAAAAATTCGGTGGTCGTAGTAAAAAGAGGCCCTGTCAGGGTCGTTGTACCGGTCCGCATTGGTGCCGGTGAGGTTGTTTAGGATGTGCATGGATTGCACGTAGAACATGGCGATGAGGATGTGGGGGAAGTGCTGTTTAATACCGGTCAGGTGTGTGCAGGCATAGCAAAGGCCAGCGGCGCCTAGAGAGACGTAGATGTTGGTGAGCAGTAGGGATCGCTGAATATTGAACAGGACACTACGCCAGCCCATCCTATTTTTGAAAGGCAGCATTTCAAGAGCCCGGTATACCTTTTTGATGATCCAGTTGGGTGTGGATGCGCCGGCTGTCAGGCCGATAGTGCGCACGCCGGGAAGCGAATTTATATCTAAATCGTCGGCGGATTCGATGTGAACCGCCGTTGCCGCAGTCTTTTTGGCGATATCCGCCAGGCGTTTGGTATTCCCGCTGTCATATCCTCCCACCACCACTACCGCATCTACATTTTTCGCCAGGCTTTTGACCTCAGCCTGCCGTTTTTCCGTTGAGTCGCAGATGGTGTCGAATATTTTGTAGTGGGGGTGTCGTTTTTCCGCCCACTGCCGAACTCTCCTGTACAGGTGGGTGTTCTGGGTGGTCTGGGCGACGATGATGGCCTGTGGAAACGCCGATAGTGCGTCCAACTCTTCGATGCTGTCTACCACATAGCCGGTTTCCCCCGCGTAACCGAGGAGGCCGACCACTTCCGGATGGTCCTTGTCACCGACGATAATGGACGCATATCCTTTCTGGGCGTGCTTACGAATAATGGTCTGGACCCGGATCACCCGGGGGCAGGTGGCATCGACGACCTCGAACCCCGCCATTTTGAGCCCTTCTTTGATCTCAGGAGGAACCCCATGCGCTCGAATCAGAACTGTACCGGACCCCGCTTCAGGCACCTGAGTGAGGATTTCGATACCTTTTTCCCTTAAAAGATCGAGCACTTGGGGATTGTGGATGAGTGGCCCGAATGTGTATATCGGTTTTTGAAGGCGTCCGGGTGCGTCCAGAACCATCTCCACCGCCCTGCGAACACCCATGCAGAACCCTGAAGATTTGGCAATGCGTATCTTCATCGATTTGGATGTCAGCTCAGTGCGACAAGGTTGATCTGATGGTCGTTAAATGCGAGTGAATGGATTCTGGCTTTGATGAATTTCTGCTCACCAAAGATGTTTTCGAGTCTCAATTTTTCGCCTTCCGGTTCTATGATATCCACCGATTCCATGACGAGGGTTTTGTTCTCACCGTCAATCATATAGGCATTGGCTTCACACATACGCTTTTTCCTTTCCATTTTTAACGTGCAAATTGCTTCTTTCTGTCCAGCTCGGAACCCTATCCGGAACCGTGCCGTAATTAGACATTTTTAAGATGCTTGTCCAGCAGGGTATCGATCAGCTGGGGAAGCGGTGCCGTTGAAACACCGACAATTTCGATATCCTCCTGGGTCAATGGGAGGAGGATTTTTTTCGCGGAACTGCTGGCCACCGCTACGGCGATTTCAGGCGTGACTTCCCCCATCATGGATTGTGCCATGACGATGCTGATGGTACCGACAATGACATCCACCTGTTTCACTGTTTGTATGATGGCGTTCTCACCGGATGCCCCCCGATTGGCCTTGGCCTTTAACATTTTTGCCGTTGCAATTGCATTGGTGCCCAATGCAATGATTTCGGCCGTCTCTCCGATGCGCTCTTTGAGCCGCCTGATAACGGTGCTGCCGATACCGCCACCCTGTCCGTCGATTATGCCGATTTTGAGCATCCGGTGCCTTCCTTTTAATTTCGCATAAAGCGGTGATGGGTTTATCCGGATTCCACAAGCATACCCGCCAATTCCCCACCATCAAGTGTCTCGTTCAAAATATACCATAGTTTCGTTACTATCAATCAAAGCTTGTTGATTTTCAATCGACTCCGGCGTTTCTTCCGCGGGAGCCTGCGACGCGGTCCCTTTTTTTTAGTGGTCGGTTTCCAGCCGTCCGACGCATTTTCCTCTTTACCCAAAATGTGATCCATTGCGGAATTTTTGAGTTTTTTTTCAAACTGACGGGAATCGATGACCCCAGCCCCCACACTTGACGAAAATTCGACAATTTCCCGATCGGAACTCACCACCAGTGCCTTTTCCTTCTGCGAGGCTGCCATCTTTTTAATGACGGTGTCCGCGGTTTCGCCATACCTTGAAAACAGGACGTGGATCCCTTTGACGAGCTGCTGCTGGCGGTCCATTCCAACGGCATCGGTACCGTCAAAAACGACTGTCACCCGATGTCGTTTCACTTTTCTGTACTGGGCCAGCGCATCGATGAGGGCTTCCCGGCCGGACTGGATATCCTGAAGGTCGAACAGGCTGAATATTTCCGATTGACGGATAAGATTGTAACCGTCGATGATGATATGAAGCGGCATAAACTGTTTGGGCGCGCATCCCCGGTGTCATTCCCACCGGTCGAAATAATCCGCTCTGAGCCAATTTCAAAACGTCCCATTTTGACCCATCCGCCAACGGCGGATGAATCCCGCCAACGGCGGATAATTCTCTGCGTCCGGCTCAAAGTCCGGGATCCTCGACTTGGCTTTGAACAAACTGAAACGTTTTGAAACTGACTCCTAAGTTACGGTTTGTGAAGCAGGTTCAGGATCCGATCGAGATCGTCATCGCTGTAAAATTCCACTTCTACCCTCCCGATTTTCCCCTTCCGTTTTATTTGAACCCGTGTTCCAAAGTGGCGTGAGAGGTCGTCTGCAATTCCGGAGAAATAGATTTCGTTGGAGCTGGCCTTGCGTTTTGACGGTTTGGCTCGGTCGCTGGCGAGCCGTTTGACCAGGTTCTCAGTCTCTCGGACAGAAAGACCGTTGGCGACGACCATGCGAAACGCTTTGGTCAGTCGGGCAGGGGTATCCGCTCCCAGCAGCGCCCTGGCGTGTCCCATGCTCAATGTATCGTTCATAATCGTCTCTTTGACCGGGTCCGGTAGTTGCCTGAGCCTCAGAAAATTTGCCACGGCAGACCGGCTTTTCCCCACACGTTGGGCCACCTGTTCCTGGGTCATGCCGAAACGCGACATGAGATGATGATAGGCATCCGCCTCCTCTATGGGGTTCAGGTTTTCTCTTTGAATGTTTTCGATGATGGACATTTCCAGAAGCTCCGAATCTCCCACCTCTTTGACCACCACCGGCACGGTCTTAAGACCTGCTTTCTTAGCGGCGCGCAGGCGCCTCTCCCCGGCGATCAGTTCCCAGCCGGTATTATCTTTTTTAACAAGAAGCGGCTGAATGACACCCTGGGTACGGATGGAGTGCGTCAAGTCGTCCAGTTCGCTTTCCGAGAATTTAACCCGGGGCTGATATCGGTTTGGGCGTATCTGGTCCACCGGACACATGAACAATCGGTCTGAACCGGCGGGTTTCGTTTCTGGGATCAATGCGCCAAGGCCCTTCCCCAGAGCGATTTTTTTTCCTCTTTTGGGGGATGTTGAGGCTTTTCCCATCTAATTTCCCTGTTTCAAGTTGGAATTATGGATGATCTCTTCTGCCAGCCGGAAATAGCTTTTCGCGCCTTTGGAACCCGCGTCGTAAAGGAGGATGGGTTTTCCGAAACTCGGCGCTTCTCCCAGCCGTACATTTCGGGGGACCGTCGTTCTGAAGACCCGGTTTTTAAAGTATTTCTGGGTTTCATCCGCTACCTGGTAGGACAGATTGGTTCTTTTATCAAACATCGTCAACAGGATCCCGGCTATTTCAAGTCCCGGATTGAGGCCGCGCTGAATCAGATCAATGGTATGGAGCAATTGTCCCAGTCCCTCCAATGCATAGAACTCACACTGAAGCGGGATCAGCATGGCGTGAGCAGCCGTCATGGCGTTTACGGTAAGCAGACTGAGCGAAGGGGGACAGTCGATGAGGATATAGTCGAAATTTTCCTCTACACCGGCCAGCAGCTTTTTCAGCATGGTCTCACGGCTGGGATGGGAGACCATTTCCACTTCATATCCGATCAATTCCACCCGCGAGGGAATCATTTTCAGGGTTTCGATTTCGCTGTCCAGGATCAGGTTTTCGATTTCCGATTCACCGATCATGCCGTGATAAAGGGTTTTCTCTATATCTGTTTTCTCAATTCCCATCCCCGTCGTTGCATTTCCCTGGGGATCGCAGTCTACCAACAGGGTCTTTTTTTCGGCGACCGCCAATGCGGCGGATAGATTAATCGCCGTTGTGGTTTTGCCCACCCCGCCTTTTTGATTGGCGATGCATAGAATCTCTGCCATAATGGGTGAAGGTTCCGTACTTTATGGATTATGATTTGGCACAATATTCAACCCACCGGAATCATTCGTAAAGTTCTGAAAGCGAAGCCGGTTGAATTGTTGCTATTGAGAATTTGGTGGTCCGACCCTAACATAAAAGGGGATTTTTGAAAACCATTATACCCTATCATTAAACGGACCACGCCAGCACCTGGCCAGACTCAGGTTGCTTGTATTTAAACGGCTGTGCACTATATTAAACAAACTGGCTAAAGTCTTATGGACGCCTGTTCGGTTATTGGCGTGACGGTCACAAAAACATGAATGAGATCCTGCTGAGAACCGACAGGAGGCGCAGAGGACAATTCCATGACGGACCTAATAAAGCTCCTTTACAGGGGAGCACGATTGATCCTCATCATCGCGGTATTGGCCGCCCCCATCACTGCCGCCGCCATTACTCCCAAAGAGGAGGAGGCATTATCCCGTGAATTCATGAAGGTCGCCGAAACTCATTTTGAGTTTATCAAGGATCCGCTTCTCGTGGATTATGTCAATCAGGTCGGTAATCGGATACTATCCGCCATGCCCCCCCAACCGTTTAATTACCGATTTTATATCATCAAAGAGGATGCCTATAATGCCTTTGCCATCCCGGCAGGGCACATATTTATCAACAGCGGTCTCATGGCGGCCATGGAGACCGAGGATGAGCTGGCGGGGATATTGGGTCATGAAATCGCCCATGTGACCGCCCGCCATATTTCGGACAGAATTAAACGATCCAAGAAGCTGAGCATGGTCGCTCTTGCCGGAATGGTGGCCGGTGCGTTCCTCGGTGTGGGGGGATCTACCGAGGCGGCTCAGGCGGTGACTTCCGGTGCAATGGCCGCCAGCCAGTCCCTTTCCCTGGCGTACAGCCGGGAGGACGAAAGGCAGGCGGATCAGCTGGGTCTGCACTATCTTGGCAAAGCCGGGTACAGTGGACGCGGTTTGCTGGATATCATGCAAAAGATTCGCAGCAAACAGTGGCATGACACCAATCGGTTTCCGGGTTACCTTTCCACCCATCCCGGATCCGAAGAAAGGATGGCCAACATCGATACCTGGCTGGCACAAAATCCAGACGACCCGGCTTCGTCACCGGTGAAAAGGACTTTCGGATTTGCCAGGGCCCATGCACGATTGGTGGCGCAGCACGGGGATGAAATGCTGGCGCTCCAGCGGTTCAAACAAGCGGTGGAACGCGCTCCGGAAGATCCAGTGGCCCGATATGGGTACGCACTGGCGCTCGCCAGAAAAGGCGATGCGGCAGGGGCGATCCCGCAGCTCCGAAAAGCCCTGGAAAAACGGGCATTCGATCCCTATTTTCTAAACGATATGGGGAGAATCTATTTTCTCTCCGGTCAGTACCAGGATGCCATGAACAGTCTGAGGGGCGCTTTGGGGGTTGAACCGGATAATCCGGAAGCCCTCTTCCTGCTTTCGCGAACACAGATGGAAGCCGGATTGCTAAGGGAAGCTGCCAAGACGTTGGAAGGTCTTATGACATTGCGGCCCGGATATCCCAAAGCCTCCTTTTTTCTGGGGAAAACATACGGGGGATTAGGCCGTATGGATCAGGCACACTATTTTCTTGGGCTTTTCTACCATGAAAACGCTGACCGGAAAAATGCGGTTTTTCACCTGGAAAGGGCCCTTTCTTTGTTGGCCGACGACTCTAGAAAAACACAGGTTCGGAAACTGCTTCGGGAGATCCGAAAAGAGAAGGGAAAAAAGGCGGAAAAATCTTAAAAGCAGCGGAAAAGCAGGCCCTAACTGCGGTCGAAATGGGAAAACTGCATGGAGAAAGTGCCTCTTCCCTGGGTAGCGGATCTCAGAGATGTCGAATATCCGAACATCTTGGCCAACGGAACCGTTGCCCGGATGACTTGGGCGCCTTTTCGGTGCTCCATCGATTCGATCTTACCACCCCGGCTGTTCAGATCCCCAATCACATCCCCCATGAAACTCTCCGGCGCGAAGACTTCAACATCCATGATGGGATCCAGCAGATAAGGGGCGCCCTCCCTTAACGCTTGGCTGCAGGCCATGGAAGCGCTGACCCGGTAAGCCAGATCGGTCCCCAATCCTTCCTTAAAGGATCCACCCACAAGGACGGCCTCCACATCCACCACCGGGTAGCCCATCAGGGACCCGCTTGCTAAAGATTCCATTACGCCCTCTTCGATGGCCGAAATGAACACCTCGGGGATGCATTCGGATGTCACCTCGGACGTAAATCTGTTTTCACTTCCTCTGGCAAGGGGTTTCAGCCTCAATTTAACTTCACCGAAATGTCGTTGTCCGGCGACTTCCCTGTCAAATTCGGCGGATGTCTCAACGGTCGATTCGATGGTTTCCCGATAAACCACCTGGGGTTTTCCGACATTGACACTCGTTTTGAATTCCCTCAACATTCTGCTGACGATCACTTCCAGATGGAGTTCACCCATTCCAGAGAGTATGGTCTGCCCGGTGTCGGTATCAGTTTTTACCGTGAGGGTCGGATCCTCAACTGTGAATTTTTCAAGCACCTGATCGAGTTTTTCCTGATCCGCATGGGTCTTTGGCTCCACCGCCACGGAGATGACCGGTTTATAGAACTCCATCTTCTCCAAGAGTACCGGATTGGCCGCAGAACACAATGTCTCACCGGTGCCTGAGTTCTTCAGCCCGACGATGCCGACGATGGTTCCTGCTTCAGCCTGTTCTATCCGCTCTCGTTTGTTGGCATGCATTCGGAGGATTCGTGACAGTTTTTCATGGGTCTTACGCCCCGGGTTATAGACATCCGCCTTAGCCTGGATCTTCCCGCTGTAAACCCTGATAAAGGATAATTTCCGTCCCTCCACCATGGAAACTTTGAATATCAGGGCAGCCAGTGGTGCAGTGCTTTTGGGAGGGCAGGAGATGCTTTCTCCAGTCTCTGGGTGGATACCATTTAAAGGGGGGATATCCATGGGGCTTGGCAAAAAATCGACGATGGCATTTAGCAGCGGCTGGATTCCTTTATTGCGAAGCGCACTGCCGCATAATACCGGCACCAGTTTCAATCCGATAGTGGCCTTACGTATGGCCGCGGTCAAGATTTTTGAATCGATGGCGGATTCTGAGAGGTAGGCTTCCATGATTTCGTCATCAACATCCGCTAGGGCTTCCACCATCTGCTCTCGGTAGCTTTCTGACGGTTCCGCCAGCTCCGGTGGTATCTCCTCGGTGGTAAAAACGGCTCCCATGGTGTCATCGTCCCACACGAGTTGTTTCATATTGACCAGATCGATGACCCCTGTAAAGTCGTCCTCCTGACCCACCGGCAACTGCAACATCAGCGGTGTGGCCCCCAGTCGTTCCCGCATCATGTCGATGGTACCGTGATAATCCGCCCCGATCCGGTCCAGTTTGTTGATAAAAGCAATTTTGGGCACATGATATTTATCCGCCTGCCGCCAGACAGTTTCAGATTGGGGCTCCACCCCCCCCACAGCGCAAAACACGCCAATGGCGCCGTCCAGGACACGAAGGGATCTTTCCACCTCAATGGTAAAATCCACATGCCCCGGCGTGTCGATGATCTGAATCTCTTTTCCGTTCCACTGGCAGGTCGTGACAGCGGAGGTGATCGTAATGCCTCTTTCCTGTTCATCGGTCATCCAGTCCATCACGGCTTCGCCATCGTGGACTTCGCCAATTTTATGGGATCTACCGGTATAGTATAAGATACGCTCAGTGACGGTGGTCTTGCCCGCGTCAATGTGAGCCATGATGCCGATATTTCGTATGTTACCGATGGTTGCCTTTTTCATCTGATCAACAATAGCTCCGCCTTGAAAGGAAACGTCAGATCCAGGTGCCCAGACAGCGTATCTCTCGTTTTACCTTTGACCAGGATTCGGACGTGCTTGATCCCGGGCATGTTTAACACCAATGAATTAACGATGGAATAGAGGGTGATGCGTTCCATCTGTACACCCCCCGGGTGATGATCTCCGATCTCCTGTGAGAAATCAACATAAGCGGTGTGATCCCCTGACAGGTAAAATGCCCTGAGTTTGGTTTTTTCCGGAAGGGTTCGCATCATCTCACTTTGGGGTCCTTTGATCAGTGCTTCGATGATGGCGCGTCCATAGCTCTCTTCTGTAACACCACGATTGAGGCTACGCTCTTCAGCGATTAAAAAACGGTTGTTTTTGTCGGTAAAGTATAGATGGGTTTTTCCCGTCTCTTCCGGCGGGTCAGATGCCTCCTTGGGTGCCGGGGAGATAAGATCCCGAGCCCATGCCATGCCGCACCATAACAAGGTGGCCAGGAGTGCCGCCGTCACAAGGCCCAGCACCCGTTTTCTGTTTTTCCCCCGGGCTGCGCCCTGGGATTTCTTTTCAGCCCATTCCATATTTTTTGCTGGATCCCATATTGTTAGAAGGGGATTTTTAAGCCAAAACACCCTATGATGTCAAGGCCGGAAGGTGGCCCATTGGCGTGCTGATAAACTCCAGAGGGCGATCGCCGATTTATGGTTTGAACCGTTTTTGAGGTTCTCCATGTATTTGTTTTATCGGATACATCGTGTCTGGCAGGAAGGGGTGATCGACAAATCTTAGTTAAAAAAGGGGGCTGTCGACCCCCTTTACGGAAATTTTATTTGGTGGAGCTGAGGGGGCTCGAACCCCTGACCTCATGACTGCCAGTCATGCGCTCTCCCAGCTGAGCTACAGCCCCATTGCTAGAAGGGGCAAGTAACAAAGAAACTGGGGCATGTCAACGCTAATTTTTCAGATTTCCGGTAATTTAAACCCAATTAAACGGAATCTGTTGACAAATAGCAGACTAAAATTTATTTATTCAAGTTTAATAATTTTTTATTCGCTTTTGACGCCGTCGCAAAAAACCTTAAATCGGGAGACAAGAGGACCTACATGCTGGATTTAATGCGGAAACATGCCGGAACCTGGTTGATCAAAGTGATCCTGGGTGCAGTGATTATCGTGTTCGCCTTCTGGGGCATCGGGAGTTATAAAATGCAGGAGGGCACCCGGGTCGCCGTTGTCAACGGAAACACCATCACCGTTGATCAGTATCGAGACACCTACAACAGGATACTGGATCAATTGCGCCAGAGATTCGGCGACAGTCTCAATGACGAAATGCTTAAAATATTTAACGTCAAACAGCAGGCGCTCGATAGCGTCATCGAGCAAGCGCTGCTTCTTGATGAAGCCAGACGGCTTAAATTCCGTGTGGCGGATGAGGAACTTGCAGCGGCGATTCGAAGCACCCCTGCCTTTCAGGTAAACGGGCGTTTCGATCCGAGACAATACTCCCGTATACTGAGCAGCAATCGTATGACACCCGAAGGATTTGAAGCGGTTCAGAGGGAGTCGATGCTCATAGGAAAGCTGAGAAATGCGATCCGCAGCAGCCTAAAAGTATCCGGTGTCGAAGCAAGAGAACTCTACAACTGGACCCATGCTTTTGTAGATGTCGATTATGTTCTTTTTAAACCCGAGCAACAATCCGTACCGGAGGTCACACCGGACGAGGTGAAAAAATACTACGACGAGAATAAATCCGCCTACAAAACCGATCCGCTGGTCAAAGCCCGGTACATCCTTTTCGATCCTGCCAACTACCAAGATAAAATCAAATTGGATGACGAGGAGATCGCCGAATACTATAATGCTTATGTTGAAACCTTTGCAAAACCCAAAACCGTAGAAGCCCGGCATATTTTAACTCTGGCCCGTGAGAACGACACAACGGAAAAGGTAGAGGCGGCCAGGAAAAAAGCTTTGGATGCACTAAAGGAGATCCGGGATGGGAAGGATTTTGCGGAAACCGCCAAGAAATACTCCGAAGGCCCCAGCAGAGACAGTGGTGGATATCTTGGCACCTTTGAGAAAAAGGCGATGGTTGCCCCTTTTGCTGAAAAAGCGTTTTCAATGGGAGAAGGAGAGGTCAGCGAACCGGTCCGAACCCAATTTGGATGGCATATTATTAAGGTCGAAAAGGTCAACCCCGCCACCACCGAGACGTTGACCCAAGCCACTCCTGCCATTCGGAAGAAACTGGTTGAAGATCGAGCTAAAAATATGGCCTATGACGATGCGGAGATGATTTATGACGCGACCTTCGACCGAACGGATCTTTCTGAAATTGCAAAAGAAAAGGGAGTTGAGATGAAGGCAACGCCACTTTTCAGCAGTAAAGGGCCTGAAAAAGGCGTAAAAGCACCTGGCGCATTTGCGGCTGCAGCCTTCGACCTAAAGGTGGATGAAATCAGCGAAGTAAAGGAGATTGAAGATGCATTTTACATCATTCAGGTCATCCAAAAGGTCCCTGAAAAAATTTCTGAAATGGAGAACATCAGGGAAAAGCTGAAAGCAGATATTTTAAAAAAGAAAAAGGATGAAAAGGCAAAAGCAACGGCAGAGGCTTTCATTGCGTCATTAAATGATGGCACCCCTTTCGAGCAGGCGGTGACGACATTCAATGCTAAACCTTCTACAACCGGATGGTTCAAGCGATCGGATTCGATCCCGAGCATCGGTTATGAACCGAGCTTTGCCCAAACAGCATTTCGGCTTTCGAGTGAAAAACCTTATACTGAAAAGCCGGTAAAGGGTAAAGATGGGTACTTTGTCCCGCTTTTTAAAGCAAGGAAGCTTCCGGACAATGAGGGTTTTGAAAGTCAAAAAGATACTTTGGTCCAGCGGTTTATCGGCCAAAAAGAAGCGGAAGCGTTCGCAGCACTTCTGAAAACGCTGAGGGGAAAAAGTGAAATTACCATAGCGGATCGATACCGCGATTGACGCGTTGTCGACCCAGTTTAAGAGAGGGGCATATGGCCAAGAAGAAACAAAAGAGGGACAAAAGCGATCTGATCAAGTCGCACAACACCAAACGATGCTGGAGCTGCAATACCCATATGAATCTTGACGTCAAACGATGTATTTCGTGCAATGTGCGCGTTGGTGATGTCAACGAACACGGTATTGCAAAAAGACCCGTCCAGTGGTTGAATTACCTTCTCACCATTGCGGCCATTGGGGGACTGGTCTACTTTGTGTGGTATTCATTTCTTCGGGTGGAGTAGCCGGGTTTAGAAATCATGCGTCCAGTCATCCATCGAAGGGAAGTGTCTGTCCAGATAATCCACCGGCATGCCATCGATGAACCGGGAGGGTCTGTTTAAAAATCGGTTGGAGGCCCGATCGTATGCATGACCCGGACAGATAAAAAACAATCTTTCTTTTGCCCGAGTAGCCGCCACATACATCAAGCGCAGCTCCTCCTCCAAATCTGCTTCTTTGTCCAGCGCATGCAAAGAGGGGAACCTGCCGTCCAGAGCCCAGATAATCAGTACGACCTGCCATTCCAATCCCTTGGCGGAATGGACCGTTGAGAGAACGAGACGGTGTTCGTTTTCAGCCTCATCGGCCAGATTATTTTCCACCGCCGCAGTGGGTGGCTCCAATGCCATATCTTCCAGGAATTTCCCCAGGCGGTCGTATCGGTCCATAATCGTCAGCAGCTGATCCAGATCCTTTGTGCGTTTGGGGTGATCGTCATACTGTTTCTTCAACAAAGGGAGATAGTAATTCAACACCGCTTCGCCCATTTGCGCGACCGTCTGGTTGGAATTGATCGCATGAATGTAAAGGTCTATGAATTTTTTTAGGCTTTTCATCTGAGCTGCACTCAAAGTCAGGGCCGAAAGACCGCCTGTCAAGCTCCCTGCGTGAGAAACAGTGCTGTAGATCGCCTGGGCCGTTTTCTGCCCGATCCGATCCACTAGGTTGAGAATCCGGTACCAGCTGATACGGTCCTGCAGGTTGATGAGAACACGGAGGTGGGCAAGGACATCCTTGATGTGTGCGGACTCCATAAATTTAAATCCACCGTACTTGACAAAAGGAACCTGGTGCCTCCCCAGTTCTATCTCCAGATCAAAGCTATGGAATCCGGCCCTGAACAGCACGGCGATTTCATTGAGCGGCGTACCGGTTGTCAGGAATTCCTGAATCTTGTCGATGACGAACTGCGACTGGCCGTTCTCGTCGGTCGCATGAACGAGCACAGGGGTATCCCCGCCTTTTCGTCGGGTGAATAGCCTTTTGGGGTATTTGCGGGAAGCGCTTTCCAAAATGGTATTGGTCAGCTCGAGTATGGGACGGGAACTGCGGTAGTTTTCCTCGAGCCGGATGATTCGGGTATCTTTGAACATTTCCGGGAAATTCATGATGTTCTCGAAACTGGCACCGCGGAAAGAATAGATGCTCTGAGAGTCATCTCCCACAGCCATGATGTTCCGGTGATATCCGGCTAACAGGTATAGGATGTCCGCCTGAATCTGGTTGGTATCTTGGTATTCGTCTACCATGATATATTCAAAGCCGGCACTGATCCTTTTGCAGATCGAGGGGCGGGTCTCCAAAAGGGTTTTTAGCTTGATGAGTAAATCATCGTAATCGAAAAACTGGTGATCCCGCTTATGTCGGCCATACTGATGGAACAGTGTTACGATCTCTTCCACATCAGGGCCGAAATGGGGATAGTCCCTATCAATGATCTCTTCAAGGGGCAGGCATTTGTTCACCGATTTACTGAAAATGTTGGCGAGTGTTCTTCGAGTGGGAAAACTGCGGCGTGTGGAAGCAGGCCTTATTCCCTTTCGCAGCATTCCGATGAGGCTTTCGGAATCGGACCGGTCCATAATGGAAAACCCATTTGCGAACCCCAGCTCTCCTGAATATCGTCTTAAAATTGAATTGGCAAAGGAGTGAAATGTTCCTCCGGATACCCGTCTGCATCTTTCGTCCAGCAGTTTTATCGAACGTGCCAGCATCTCCTGAGAAGCCTTCCGCGTAAACGTCAGAAGAAGTATGGAGCGTGGAGATATGCCCATTTCTACCAGTCTAGCCACACGGTAGACGAGGGTGCGGGTTTTTCCGCTGCCTGCACCAGCGATCACAAGGGCAGCCCCCCCGTTAAACATGACTGCTTCAAACTGCTGCCGGTTTAAAACTTTTTTGTAATCTATTTTTATACCGGTGATATCTCTCTGTTGTTTTTTTTCTGATGGCATCTCTTGTCCGTTTTAACTCGGAAGATTTTGGAATTCTTTTGAGATTGTATCTTCCCAAAATCGACATCAATTTATAACATTCTGTAATTATGTAAAAATAAAACTAAATTATGCTTCCGGATTTTCTACCTTTTTCTCAGCAGAGTTTTCTCACAGCCGCAATTTATTGTCAACAGAAGTCACTTTTTTAATATATTCAAATATTTTGTTGACATTTACTTATGGATATTTATAATTTTCTTCAGTAAGTTTCGGTGTTTGCAGTAAAACATCTAATTATGGGAGGGTTTTCAATATGAAGAAATTGCAGGTTCAGCTTAAAGAGGTCTCCAAGGCACTTGCGAAATTAACCAAGCAGGTTGACAAAATTGCCGCACAGGTGAAGACACTGGAAAAACCCGTCAAGAAAAGTGTAAAAAAGGCCGCGCCGAAAAAGAAAGCTGTTAAAAAGGCGGCCCCTGCAAAGAAAGCACCCAAAGCAACAGCAAAGAAGGCAGCCTCAAAAGCTGCCACTGTGCTTGACACCGTGTTCGACGTCATCAAAAGAAGCAGAAAGGGTACGAGTATCGCCAGCCTTAAGGAAAAAACAAACCTGAATCCGAGGCAGTTGAGTAACGCTCTCTACAAGCTTTCCACGCGTGGAAAGATCGCTGCCGTTTCAAGGGGTATCTACAAGAAAAAATAGTACTGCGATCCGATCCCTTAAAAGCCTTCGACATGGCGGTTTCATAGCTGCCATGTCGAAGGCTTTTTATTTTTTAAATTGCATGGCCTGCTTTCATTTACCCTTCCGTATTGCCATCGGCATCCACTTGTCCTATTTTATGCACTGTTGAAACCGTTGGAACTGGAGTCAGTCTATGCGGATAAGGCCTAAAACAGGTTTAAAAAGAAATGCAACTGCCGGCAGCACCCTGGCCGGCCTTTTCATGCTGATTTTCATGGTCGGCTTTTGTAGCGATGCAGTTGCGGAGCAAACGGTTAACCTGGCCCGGTGGCCCCACGAGCAAAGCGACCTGCCGCCTGATCCCGGCATCCAGTTCGGGAGGCTGGAAAACGGCTTTCGTTATATACTCTATAACCATTATCATCCCAAGGAGCGGGTCAGTCTCCATTTAAATGTGCAGTCCGGTTCTCTCCAGGAAAAGGAGAGCCAGAGAGGCCTTGCTCATTTTCTTGAACATATGCTTTTCAATGGTTCCACTCATTTCGAGCCGGGAGAGCTTGTCAAGTTTTTTCAAAGCATCGGGATGCAGTTTGGGCCGGACGCCAATGCCCATACCGGATTCGGGGAAACCGTTTACGACGTTCTTCTTCCCGATGGCAGTATCGAAAACCTTGAAAAAGGCATTACGGTCCTTCAGGATTACGCCATGGGCGCTTTGCTTCTGGAAGAGGAGGTCCAGCGGGAAAGCGGTGTGGTGCTCGCGGAGATGCGTGACCGCGATTCTGCAGCATTCCGAACGTTTGTCTCCACACTTAAGTTTGAATTCCCGGGTACCAGACTTTCGGAAAGACTGCCCATCGGTCTTGAGAGTGTGATACGGGCGACTGACCGCAATCGTCTCAAGGAGTATTACGATACATGGTATAGACCGGACCGAATCATTCTTGTCATGGTAGGGGATTTCGAGTTCGCTGTTGCGGAGAAGTTAATAAAAGATAGATTTGAAGGCTTCGCTCCAAGGGCTCCCCACCAGGAGGTTCCCGATGTCGGGGATTTTAACCACAAGGGTATCCGACCCTTTTACCATTTGGAAAAAGAAAGTGGAAAAACGACCGTAGCCATCGAAGTGATCGAAAAGGTGGTACCGGAACACGATTCTATCGACTTGCAGCATAGAATGATCAAACGCTTACTTGCCGACAGAATCGTTCAAAACCGCTTTGATGCCATGATCCGTAAAAAAGAGACACCCTTTACCGCTGCGTCCATCGGCTCGGGCCTGCTTTTAAATCAGGCCAGAATCACCGCTATCGATGCCGAATGCAAACCCGATAAATGGCGACAGACACTTAAGGCAATCGAAAGAGAATTAAGGCTCGCGTTGACATACGGTTTTACGGATAAGGAATTGTTGCGGGTGAAACGCGATTTTCAAGCGGAACTGGATAGAGCGGTGAAACAGGCGGCCACGCGGGAGAGCCCGGCGATTGCCCGAAATATCATCCGGCACCTGAATGCCGACCGGGTGTTCATGTCACCGTCTCAGGAAAAGGCACTGTTTTCAAAGCTGGTGGACTCCCTGACAAGGGAAACGGTGCATGAGATGTTTAAAAAGAACTGGTCTGCCGACCATCGTCTGGTCCTGGTGACCGGAAACGTTGATCTGGCCGGAGGCGGCAAGCTTCCTGAATCTGACATACTGGAGACCTATGAAGCCGGAAGAAAAATACCGGTGGCGGCACCTATTGAAACCCGTTCGGTAGCATTTCCCTATCTTCCGGAACCGAGTCTTCAGGATTCCATTGCCAAGCGAAAAGTTCACGCCGATATCGGGGTGGTACAGATCGATTTTAAAAACGGCGTACGTTTGAATCTAAAAAAAACCGAATTCAATAAAGATGGGGTGGTCGCGGAGATTAATTTCGGGTTCGGGAGTTCGTCTGTGCCGCAGCAGACCCCAGGTCTTGCCAACCTGAGTGTTGAGGTCATCAACGAGAGCGGATTCGGGCAGATTTCACGGGTTGAACTGGAAAAGGCGCTGGCGGGGAAAAGCACGGATGTCGTTTTTGGTATCGCCCAGGATCGCTTTGCCCTCAAAGGCGTGACCCTTAGGGAGGAAATCCCCTTGCTCTTTCAGCTCTACCATGCCTTTTTCAAAGATCCGGGATTCCGGCAGGAGGCTTTCGACCTGGTCATGGAACGGTTCCGTCAACAATATCTTGAACTGGCGCGTTCCCCGGACGGTGCCATGGTGTTGCAGGGTCGGCGGTTTCTGGCGGGGGGCGATTTCCGGTTCGGGCTTCCGCCTTTTGAATCGTTCAGAACCCTGACGCTTGATGATATCCGCTCATGGATCGCCCCGTTGCTGGAAAACGCTTCATTGGAAGTATCGGTAGTGGGAGATTTTGATCCGGACACCGTGGTCGATCTTGCCGGCCGATACCTGGGCAGTCTATCTGGCAGGAACCCGGTCAAAGCGATAGCAGCCACCCAAACACCCCGGTTTCCGGAATCCCGTTCAATGATCCGCAGGGTGGACACCAAAATTCAAAAAGGGCTGGTGGTGGTGGCGTATCCAACCGAAGATCTATGGGATATCCATCGCTCCCGGCGGTTGAATCTCCTTGGAGAGGTCTTTTCAGATCGGCTTCGGGAGAGGGTCCGAGAAAAGCTGGGTGCGGCATACTCTCCCTTTGCGTTCAACCGTCCCAGCCGTGCCTACCCAGGTTACGGCGTGTTTCAAGCATGGGTCCGGACCGCACCGGAAAAAACGGATGAATTGATCCGGGAGGTGAAGGGGATTGCGGCGGAATTGGCAACAAACGGTGTGACACAAGAAGAACTGGATCGAGCCCTTGCACCCACGCTGACAGGCATCCGGGACATGTTGCGCACCAATTCGTACTGGCTCAATACCGTGTTATCCGGATCTAGGAGACATCCGGAACAGTTACAGTGGAACCGAACCATTGCGGACGACTATGCCGCCATCCGGGTGGATGAATTGTCACACCTTGCCAGCACCTATCTGGACAATCTAAAAGCCGCGGTCTTTATCGTGCGGCCCACTGAAGAAAAATAATGACGGGTTTTATCTTGTTGACCATGGTGTCTAGTGATATGAAACGGGCTTGATCTTTAAGGTACCCCGTTGTAGGAGTGCCACCGGTCCACCTCTAACCCGGGCATTCCCAAGAAATACCAGTGGAGTACCCGATGGAGATTCGGTCTCCAATCGATGGGATCCGTCGATATTAACAGCAACCAAACGGAGGCGATTCTGGATATTTTCAACCAACTTTGGAAGTTTTTCGTGTCGGTGCGATTGACAGTTGTACTCCTGCTGTCCCTTGCCGCCACTTCGATCATCGGTACGCTGATTCCGCAGAATAAAAGTCCAGAGGAATATTATCAGGCGTTCGGTGATTTTCTTTACCGCTTGTTCGACGTGCTGGACGTTTTCGACATGTACCACGCGTGGTGGTTCCAGTCGATGGTGATTCTACTGGCCCTGAACATCGTCGTATGCTCCATCGACCGTCTATCTGCCACATGGAAAATCATTTTCGTCAAAAACCCCTCTTTCAAGGCTGCGCGTTTCAGAAAAAGAAAGGGTCGGCAGGAATTTAAGGTTGCACGCCCGCCGGAAGGCCTGAGAGTTTCTTGCGAGACCGCTGCATCCCGGAAATTCGGCCAAGTTCATACCGAGTCGTCTGGAGATGGATTTCTAGTGTTCGCCGAAAGATGGCGATGGTCCCGGCTGGGGGTTTATATCGTTCACAGCAGCATCGTCATCCTCCTGATCGGCGGGCTGGTGGGATCCATTTTCGGATTTGACGGATTCGTCAATATTCCCGAGGGAGAAACAGTGGATGAGATCCGGCTGACAGGTACGAACAGAACCCTTCGTCTTCCATTCGGTATTCGCTGCAACGATTTCGATGTGAGTTTTTACAAAACGGGTCAACCCAAAGAGTTCCGCTCGAGTCTGGCCTTGATCAAGGATGGGAAGACGATCTTGGAAAGGGAGATTATCGTAAACGATCCACTGCGATTTCAGGGAATCAATATCTTTCAGGCCAGCTATGGTCAGATGGATTCGCCGGCCCCGGCTGCAAACGCCTCACCACCGACCGATATCACCCTGAAATTCACCGTCCGGGAAAGCGGTAAAATATATGAAGAGAAGGCTGAGATGGGCAGAAAGATCGTGCTTCCGGAAGGAAAAGGGACCTTTGAACTCAAGGATTACAATCCTTCCGCCGAATTTAGGGGCCAACAGATCGGCGAAGCCCTTATGGGGGTGTTGACCCGGGACGGCCGTGAGCCGGTAATGGTGATGCTGCCCGTACGATTTGCCAAATTCGACATGATGCGAAAGGGAGACCTGGTGATTTCCGTTGCCGACCACCGACGCACCGCCTCTGATCGCATCCCCCATCAACCACAGGAACCGCGATACTTCACCGGTCTCCAGGTTACCCGTGATCCAGGCGTGTGGATGGTATATACCGGCTTTATCCTGATGATCCTCGGGTGCTTTGTGACATTTTTCATGTCACATCAGCAGCTGTGTATCGAGGTGAATCGGGGGGGCAAGGGAAGCCGGGTCATGGTTGCCGGCATTTCCAATCGGAATCGGGTGGCCATGCAGAACATCGTAAACGGGGTCGCAAAAACACTTGCTGCCGGTGACGAGTTGATGACAAAATAAACAGAGCGATGTAAGGGAAATTGAGATGAACAGTTCGTTTCTTTTATCGGTTGTTACCTTTGTATATGGATTGGCGGCCTTTTTATATCTGGCATCCTGGGTGTTCAAGAAACCGTTGGCCGGGACGTTGGGTACCTGGACCGCTGGTATCGGTCTTGCCGGCAATTCAGCAGGGATCATTTTAAGATGGATCGAATCCTATCAACTCGGCATCGGTCATGCACCGCTTTCCAATTTATATGAATCCCTGATATTTTTTGCATGGACCATCACGGTCATCTATCTGGTGGTGCAAAAGCGGTATAAATCCGATATCATCGGGGTGTTTACCTCCCCATTGTCATGTCTGGCCATGGCCTACGCCTCCTTGTCGCCCAACATCAGCGACCGCATTCAGCCGCTGATTCCCGCCCTCAAAAGCAACTGGTTGATCGCCCATGTGGTCACCTGTTTCGTGGGCTATGCAGCGTTTGCCGTGGCCTTTGGCATCAGCTTCATGTACCTGGCTAAAGAGCGGTCCGCCGTTTCTCCCGACGGGCTGATTGCCCGGCTGCCCGAACCGGGCGCCCTTGAAGAGCTGATCCACCAGATGGTGATGTTCGGATTTCTCTTTCTCTCCGTTGGCATTATCACCGGTGCGGTATGGGCCAACTCCGCCTGGGGCCGATACTGGGGCTGGGACCCCAAGGAGACCTGGTCCCTGATTACCTGGTTCGTCTATGCCACCTTGCTTCATGCACGGATGATGAGGGGGTGGAGCGGTAGGCGCATTGCCTTTCTGTCCATTCTCGGTTTCATGGCGGTGATGTTCACCTATTTCGGTGTAAACCTGTTGCCAGGCCTGCACAGCTATGGATCTTCCGGCTGAGCGAGACCACTCCAAAAACTGGAGACGGAACCCAACCGGATTGCCCCTTCTTCGTGGGTTGTACAGTGCGGACAGGTCGACATCCGGAATTCGTTAGGGCCATCACCGCTGGTGAGCCCCGTCAGTCCGGCTTACGGCCAAACCCAACCTGCGGCCGTTTCTCCAATCGGAACATCCTGACAAAAAAACTATAACTGCCTCTTATTTTAAGTAGTTACCCTGTTCTTCGGACATCTTCGTAAAGGAGCCTCAATCCCCTTTTTAAGAGCGCTTCACTCCATGATTTTCCCTTGACAAAACCCGGATGGACGGGTACACAGACTTGGACTAATTCCCCTGAAACGGGGTATTACGTCACTCTCTAATTCGGGCGCATTGCCTCCAGCGTATCGTTTGAATACAACGTTCGCATGACACTGATAACGACGAGGTTGATTGGTATCCACACATTACCTGGCGGTTCCACCCCGTGTGAAACCGGCCTTTACAGCGTGACGGAGTTTACATGAGTACAAATGATGACAAGGCTCAGGAGGCCGCGCAGGAAGCGGCCGAGGCGTCGTTACCGGAAGTGGAGAATCAGGGAGATGGCGGTGGTCCCGCCGGACCGGTGATTCTGTCCTTCATTATCGGGCTGGTCGCCAGCCTGATTGTTGGCTGGGTCCTCTTCCCAAAAGCACTCTATTCCCAGAAAAAGCAGCCCTTCAATTTCAACCATAAGCTCCACACGGCTGAAGTGGCGGATGGATGTGCCAGTTGCCATTACTTTCGTGAAGACGGCAGCTTTTCCGGAATTCCGAATCTTGAATCGTGCATGGAATGCCATGAGGAAGCACTGGGTGAAAGCGAAGACGAGGCCGTATTTATCGAAGAGTATGTGGATAAGGGTCGGGAGGTGCCGTGGCTGGTATATTCCAGACAACCCGCATGCGTCTTTTTCTCCCATGCCGCACACGTGGAAGCGGGCGGTATGGATTGTGTGACTTGTCATGGCCATATCGGGGAATCGGAAACCAGCCGGGTATACGAGGAAAATCGGATATCCGGATACAGCCGGGATATCTGGGGAAAGAGCATCGCCGGGTTTAAGCATGATCCATGGGATCGTATGAAAATGGATGACTGTGCAAAATGCCATGCCGAGAAGGGTGTGGGGGTGATGCGCGACGATGTGAAGAATCCCGTAAAGAGCCACTTTTTAGAAACCGTCGGGATGATCTGGCCCACCACGACCACACCGACAAAGGGAACCAGCGTTCAAACGGAAAAAGACGGTTGCCTGGTCTGTCATAAATAGGCTGGACACTGTACGATCCGGTGGCACGGATGGGTTTGAAAAGGCGCGGGATCGTCGGACCATACGGGATAGCGATTTTCTAAGGGGAAGAATCAATGCAGATAAACAGAAGAAATTTTTTGTCGTTTATCATCGGCGGCGCAGCGGGAACGACACTTTCGCCGCTGCCATGGAAATTGACGGACGACCTTTCCATATGGAGCCAGAACTGGCCTTGGACGCCGGTGCCGGCAAGAGGCGAAGTGACCCATATCGCTTCTACCTGTACACTGTGTCCGGCTGGATGCGGAATATCGGTCAAGAAAGTCGAGAACCGCGTCGTCAAGATCGAGGGATTGGCGGGACACCCCGTCAATGACGGTGGCCTTTGTATACTGGGGCTGGCCGGAACGCAACTGCTGTACGGACCTTCCCGTATCCAAACCCCCATGAAGCGGGCCGGAAAAAGAGGTGACGGGAGATGGGAAAAAATCTCCTGGGATCAGGCGATTGTTGAAGTGGCCGCCGAACTGGAAGATATGCGGAACAAGCATCAGTCACATGAACTGGCCTGCATTGCCGGCGAAGGACGTGGGACGGTGCCCCAATTGCTGAAACGATTTACCGCCGCCTTCGGATCCCCCAATTTCATCCAACCCGCCACTGTCCGAGATTCATACGAGCTGCTCTTCAGGAAAGCCACCGGAGCCGCCGGGCCCGTTGGTTTTGATATCGACCATACCGACTTTCTCCTGAGTTTCGGAGCCGGTGTACTGGAGGGGTGGGATTCTCCGGTCCGGCAGTTCAGGGCCAACAGCCACCGAAAAGAGGGAAGCGGGCAATATGTCCAGGTAGAACCCCGTCTGTCCAACTCCGCGGCAAAAGCCGACCAGTGGATTGCGATCAATCCGGGCAGCGAGGCGATTCTGGCCTTGGGGCTTTCCGCCATCCTTGTAAACGAGTCGCTTTTTGATAAAAAGTTTGTGGGAAGCCGCACCGTTGGTTTCGAACAATTCAGGAATCGACTGGATCGCGATTACACCGTTGACAAGGTATCGGAAAAAACAGGTGTTGATAAAACCACCATCATTACATTGGCCCGGGATCTCGCCAGGGCAAGACGCCCCCTTGCCGTCTGTGGGCGGGGACAGGGTCGGACGCCTCAGGGGTTAGGGGAAGTGGCCGCCGTTAATGCGTTAAATGCCATTTTAGGTCGCATCAACCGTTCCGGCGGGGTCTGGACCGTTCCGGAACCCGATTATATCGCATGGGGCGATGCGGTCATGGACCCGGTGGCAAAAGAGGGCTTTGGCAAGCCATCCATTGATGGGGCCGGCAGCCAAGCCTTTCCGGATAGCCGGCACCTTTTAAACCGCCTCTTCGGTGAGATCAATTCCGGGAAAGCCTATCCGGTTCAGGCGTTGCTGGTCGCCGGCGCAAACCCCTGCTACACGCTTCCCGGGAGTCAGGCGGTCAAAACGGCATTTGCCAAGATCCCCTTTGTGGTGAGTTTTTCCCCATTTATGGATGAAACCGCCCATATGGCGGATTATCTCCTGCCCGATCATACGAATCTGGAACGTTTCGAGGATATACCCACCCCTGCCGGATATCCCAAACCCTTTATTGGTCTGGCCAAACCGGTGGTGGAGCCGCAATTCGACACCCGGCACGTGGGGGATACCATTTTGTCCCTGGCCGGTGCCCTCGGAGGAACAGTCGCCGAATCGTTTCCGTGGGAGTCTTATGATGCCTGCATCGAAGAGGCCCTCGGAGACAGGTGGGATGAGATGGTGGAAGCGGGATACTGGGTGGATGCGGAGGCCGAAGCCGATAGGGGCATCTCTTTTCAATTTCCAGGTGGAAAACTGAAAGCCGATGCGGTGGAAATCGAGGGGGAGACCGGCGCCTTTCCGCTGGTGTTAATTCCATACGATTCCATGCGGCTGGCCAATGCCTTTATTGGAAACACGCCTTTTTTGACGAAAACGGTTCCCAATACGGTGGTGAAAGGGAAGGATGGATTTGTGGAGATCAATCCTGCCACCGCCGCCTCCCTGGGACTTTCCGACGGCCGCAAGGCCAAGCTGGAAACGCCCAAGGGATCCGCTTTTGTCAGGGTGCATCTGTCGGAGGGAATTGCGCCAAAGCTGATTGCACTTCCCAGAGGATTGGGACATACCGCCTATGATCGGTTCCTTTCCGGTAAGGGCGTGAATTACAACGAACTGGTCGGTCCGGTAGAAGATCCCGCTTCCGGCCTGGATGCCGCCTGGGGGATTCGGGCGAATTTGACCAGAGCTTAAGTTAAACGATCTCGACAGCGGCCGAATGCCGAAGATGAATATTCGGATCCGTTAAATGATAGGGATTGACCCATTCAATTGCTGATCCAAAGGGGTTTTTGATGAAGCAGGAACAAAAGTTTAAAAAATTTGGAATGGTTATCGATCTGGATAAGTGTACCGGTTGCGGAGCGTGCATGGTGGCCTGCATGGCGGAGAACAATGTACCGTTCAAAGAGGATGAATCCGATAAACTGGTGAGTATCACCTGGATGAAGGTCTACAAACTGACCAATGGTAAATCCTTCCCGGATCACGATTTCTGTTATCTGCCAAGACCCTGTCAGCATTGCGAGGGGCATGGCGGTCATTCACCCTGCGTTTCCGTGTGTCCGGCCACCGCTACCGATTATGATATGGCCACCGGTATCGTCAGCCAGATTTACACCCGCTGTTTCGGTTGCCGCTACTGCATGGGGGCCTGCCCCTATCACGCGCGCTATTTCAACTGGTGGGATCCCGTTTGGCCGGCAGGGATGGAGAAATCCTTAAACCCGGATGTCTCTGTCCGCATGCGGGGCATCGTCGAGAAATGCAGTTTCTGTTATTCCCGGTATCAAATCGCCCTGGACAAGGCCTATGTGGAAGGGAGGCGGGAGATTAAGGAGGATGAATATCAGACCGCCTGTACCCAGGCCTGTCCGGCGGATGCCATCATCTTCGGTGATTTGAACAACCCGACCCATGCGGTGTATGAATTGAAAAAAAGCAAGCAGGCATTCCGTCTTCTGGAAAGGCTGGGAACCAACACGAAAATCTATTATCTTTCCAGCAGAAAATGGGTCCGGCGCGCCGGCGACAATTATATCGGCAACGAGAGTAGGAAAAAAAGCCATTAACCGGGTTGGCGCCGGACGGTCCGGTGGACCGCCGCCGGCAGCATCCTGTATGACAAAAGGGTTTTAATCATAACAGAGGCAGTCTCAACACTTCCTCGCCTATTGAAGGATGGTTTAGGAGATCATTGCTTATGGATTCTGCACTCATACCCGTAGGCGTCAAACGATGCCACATATCCAAATTCTTGATGGGCATCGGAGCGGCCGGGGGCGTGGCGGCGTTTGGAACATTCGCCATGCTGCTTTGTTGGTTCAAAGGGCTGAACCAGACCAACATGAACGATTATTACGGTTTTGCCATCTGGATCTGGGCGGATCTTGCCGTTATCGCTCTGGGCGGCGGCGCTTTTTTCACCGGTTTTCTCAAATACATAGTGGGAAAGGATGAACTGAAAAACATCATCAATTTTGCGGTGGTGATCGGTTTCATCTGCTACAGTTCCGCCCAGCTGATCCTCGGAATGGACGTGGGACAGCCTTTGAGGGGCTGGTTTATCTTCTGGCATGCCAATGTACACTCTATGCTCACCGAAGTGGCATTCTGCCTGAGCTGTTATTTCGGCGTCCTCTGCATCGAATACCTGCCACTGATCCTCGAAAACCGTCAAATCGACCGGGTGCCGTTTTTTCACCACCTGAGTCATAACATGCACGGTATCATGGCCGTTTTTGCCGCTACCGGAGCGTTTCTCTCCTTTTTCCACCAGGGTTCCCTGGGCGGTGTCGCCGGTGTCCTTTTCGGGCGGCCCTTTGGATTCAGGGAGCACGTGTTGGTATGGCCGGTGACCTTTTTCCTTTTCACCTGGTCCGCCGCGGCCTACGGTCCCTGCTTTACGCTGTTGGTCACAAAGATCACGGAGAAGATATCGGGGAAAAAATTGGTCAAGGACAACGTGGTATGGCTTCTGGCCAAGATCTCCGGCTGGATGATCGGTACCTACACCATCGCCAAGCTCATCGATACGATCTATTGGGCTACGGTCACTGCGCCTGAGATGGGATTCAACATCGGACATTTTTATTCGAACAACGCGTTCTATGGATACTGGATTCTCCTGCTGGAAGTGGGGGTCTGCGGTATCGTGCCGGCGGCGATTCTGCTCAGCCAGAAGGGACGGGAAAGCAATGCTGGACTCTGGACTGCAATTATCCTGGCGTGCATCGGTGTTTCCTTGAATCGCTGGGTGATGACCCTGCAGGTGCTGGCCGTTCCGGTGATGAGCTTTGATCAGTGGGCCTTATACTATCCGAGTTGGCAGGAGGTGGCCACCACGATTTTGCCGGTGGCCTATGGCGTAATTGTCGTCATGATATCATACCGGTATCTGCCCATTTTTCCCCAGGAGGCAGAATTGAATCCCATTGAGCCCGAGGTTGCCGAAGAGGTGCCGGAGGGTGCCATGGAATCGGAGTCGGATATCGAGACGCCGGGCGACCCGGAACTGGCGCCGGCACAGGCGTGATCCCTTTTAAGGAGGAATCGATATGTTACCTTTTAGTTTCGAATGGGTTTGGGATATGACGCATATGGTGTTCCACGGCGGACTCCACTTTGCGTTGAGTGTCATCAGCCTTGGGATGGCCTACTGCATCATCAAAGCGGCCTACGATACACTTAAGGGAAATGGTCACGATCACCATTGATTCCTTGAGTTTATAGAAGAAAAAGCGCGTTTTTATCCGATAAAGGGGGAAAGGCGCTTTTTTGTTTGTTTTTTACCATTCGGGTGAATAAAATCGATCCGGATCGAAGCGGTGGGCTTGCAGCCGGGCGGAAGGCCGCCCGGGAGAAACTTCCACTGTTGAAACCGGTAATCATGAAAAGGATCGGATTCATGTCGGGGGAAGACCGAATAGAGATTATCGGCGGAAAGCCGCTTTCCGGGAGTGTATGTGTGCAGGGTTCTAAAAATGCGATCCTGCCGATGCTGGCGGCATCCCTTTTATCGGATAAAGGGTGCAGTGTCCTGAAAAATGTACCGCCTTTGAACGACATCCTGGTTGCGTTTCGCATTATGCGGCATATCGGGGCAAAAGTGGACTATTTCCCTGATGAAAAAGTGGTGACAGTCGATGCGTCCCACCTAGTCAGTTCATGTCTGCCGGAAGATCTGACATGCCGGCTTCGGGCTTCGGTCTTATTTATTCCGCCCCTGCTCAAGCGGATGGGGTCTGTTCAACTTCCCAGCGTAGGGGGGTGTCCACTGGGCAGCCGAAATCTCAATTACCACTACCGTGGATTTGCCCGCCTGGGTGCAGATGTGGTCGGGAAAGACGGGTTTGAGATCAAGGCAGACCGTTTTAAGGGGACCCATCTTTATCTCGATTTTCCCAGCCACACCGGCACCGAAAATCTGCTCATGGCCGCCTGTTTTTCCGAAGGAAGATCCGTTATCGAAAACGCGGCCTCAGATCCCGAGATAACCGATTTTGCCAATTTTTTAATAAAAATGGGTGCCGAAATATCGGGTTTGGGCACCCGGACGCTGACGATTGAGGGGATCGAATCGTTTCATCCCATCGAATACTATCCCATGAACGACCGTTTAGATGCCGGTTTTTTCATGATGGCCGCGGGGATCGCCGGGGGGGAGATATCCTTGATCGGGGTGGAACCGGACCATATTCGGTTGCTCATTGAGAAGCTGGTGCAGATGGGTGTCGAAGTGGAGCCCTGTGGTCATGTATTGTCCGTGAAATCTTCGGGGGAAAACCTCAAACCCGTGAACGTGCTCACATGTCCGTATCCCGGATTTGCCACAGATTTCCAGCCGGGTATCATGGCCCTGGCATGCAAGGCCAACGGCGAAAGCTACATCCGGGAACGAATTTTTGATAAGCGGTTCAGTCAGGTGGATGAACTCAGGAAACTGGGCTGCGTTATCGAGCTTCGCGATGATGCATTGGCAATTATTAAGGGCCCCACGGTTTTCAAAGGGGCGGATACCGCTCCCGACAATATTAGGGCCTCTTCCTCCGTTTTTCTCGCGGGTCTTGCGTGTCCCGAAAAGACCACCATTCGGAACCTCTATCAGATCGATCGGGGACATCACGATATCGAAAACAGGCTGCGTCAGCTCGGTGCCCATGTCACCAGGGTAAAGGGGTAGTCCCTGAATTACCACCATAAATAGCGAAACCTTTGAAGGTAGCGTGGGTAAGTCCTTTGCGTTACCCATGAAGTCGCTATATCTGTAAAATTCGAATACCGAAATACGAATCTCGAAACAAACCTGAATGGTAGAAATCCAAATAACCCTAACGGCTTTCAACTGCTTCCAAAAAATATAGAGTACATATAAAAGACTCGAGTTTTTGAGTCTCGTTAGCTTATCGGATTTCGGTATAGGCTTATCTTTTTTCCACGAGCCATTCAGAACGCCCAATCAGCTATGCACTATCCATTCAAACGGCTCTAGGCCGTGGTATAAATTGTCGCCTGACTAAAAAAATGTTCCGTTTGAAAAATGGCAGAAGATGGCCTTGGACTGTCAGCCGGTCTGCCATACTTCAAAAAGTGCAACATCATGAACTTTTCCGATGCAAACCGGGATATCGACTCGATCCTCCATCGCCCCCTGATCCCCCTTTGGGTGGTATATATGTCAGGGCTCGTTACCGGTGCCCATTTCCCGGGGCATATGCGCTTGGCCGGTGTCCTGATGGGGATCACGGCCGGGTCTATCATCTGGTGTACATTCCGGAAAAACCCAACGGTGCTGTCTCCCCTGGTGTGCTTTGGTGCGATCGGTTACATGGCAATTCAATTCTGGGTGGCCCCACGGATGCCGGAAAATCACGTCTCCCGTTTCCTGGAGGCCGGACAATATGTGATCACCGGCACCATCTCTTCCCGGCCGATGCCCCATCGATTCGGCACCCGCGTCATACTTGACACTCAGGCCATTGAGGACCATTCCAAAACCCTTCCGATAACCGGCAAAATCAGGGTGACGGTAACAGGAGACAGCGAAATGTTACCCCCTACCGGTTCCGTAATTCGCTTCCCCGGAAGGATCCGCTCGATCCACGGCTTTCAGAATCCCGGCGGTTTCGACTATAACCGCTACATGGGCTTTAAGCGCATTAAAGGCACCGCCCGGGTTCGAGCCGAGCAGGTGGTCGTTGTGCGCGCCCCACCCCGAAAATGGGTTGGCAAATATGTCGATCGGTTTCGAGCGAAATTGGTCGAAACCATCGATGCAAAAGCTGAAATTGCAGCCGGAGCAGTCCTGAAAACCCTCATCCTTGGAGATCGGAACGGCATCCCCCATTCTCTGCGGGATTCGTTCAACCGGGTTGGCATCAGTCACATTCTGGCCATATCCGGGCTCCATGTCGGAATGATCGGGACCCTTTCATTTTTCATCTTCAGATGGTGCTTGTCGCGCATCCCGTTTTTCCTCTGGCACGCCTGGACCCGCAAGGGCGCTGCACTGCTTTCCATTCTGCCCGTCTTGTTTTACGGCGTGTTGGCCGGCATGTCCCCGTCCACACAACGGGCGGTAATCATGGTGACCGTTTTTTTGATGACCTTTGTCCTTGAACGGGATCATGACCTGCTCAACACCCTGGCACTTTCCGGTCTCATTATCGTCATCCTGTTTCCACCATCGGTATTCTCCATCTCCTTCCAGCTATCATTTTCCGCCGTGTTGGCCATTGTCTGCGGCATGTCCCGTCTATCCGTCCCCCGGCCTGCGTTCTCCCATACATTGGTCAGAAGGGGGCGGCGGTGGATGGCGGATCTTTTCAAAGTGTCCCTGCTGGCTTACCTGGGGACACTGCCATTGGTTTTGCATTATTTCAACCAGATCTCTTTGGTCGGCCCCATCGCAAACTGCTTTTTTGTACCCTTTTTCGGGATGGTTGTGGTTCCCCTGGGGTTGCTGGCGGTGTTTTTGTTTCCAGTGGTACCTGCTGTATCTTCCTTTTTGATAGATATAAACCTATCCCTCATAGAGTTACTCCTCATTCCCGTGACAAAGACGGCGGCCCTTCCCTTTGCTGCCGTGCGGACGATTACACCGGACTGGATTGAAATCTGTTGCTACTATGGCCTGTTGGCCCTACTGTTGAGTGGAATGGCGGGCAGGCCTAAGGCGGGTGACGACCCATCGGAGGCTCATTTTCTGAAAAAACGATGGCTTAAAAGCCTGGCGATCGGGCTCATTTTGCTTTTCTCCCTGGATTCTGGATACTGGCTGTACCAGCGGTATTTCAATCCAGACCTGAGAGTGACCCTGATCGATGTGGGACAGGGAAGCGCCGTTCTGTTGGAATTGCCCGGAGGCGAAACCATGCTGGTGGATGGTGGCGGATTTTCGGATAATTCGACCTTTGATATCGGAGCCCGCGTTGTGGCGCCATTATTATGGCGAAAAAAAATTGCCACCATCGACACGGTGGTGTTGACTCACCCCAACAGCGACCACTTAAATGGTTTGCTGTTCATACTGGAGCATTTCCATGTAAAGGCTGTGTGGAGCAACGGTGAACCGGCAGAAACCGAGGGATATAGACGGTTCCGTGAGATTATTGAAAAACAGGGAATCGCCATGATCCGGTTTCAACGGCTAAAACGCAATCTTTTCCTCAATGATGTGCAGCTTAAAATTCTGAATCCGCCGGTAGAGTTTTTGTCGAAGCGACAACAGGAGCCTTGGCGGAATTTCAACAACAATTCTCTTGTCATTAAAGTGGAATTGGGCTCTGTTTCCTTTCTGCTGACCGGTGACATCGAATCGGATGCCGAGATCGAGATGGTAAGCAGTGCTGGAAATGAGCTGGGCAGTTCGGTACTCGCCGTACCCCATCATGGAAGCCGCACTTCCGGGACGCTAAGGTTTCTGTCCCGTGTATCTCCAAAGATCGCCGTTATATCCGCCGGATGGAAAAATCGGTACGGATTCCCCCATCCCGATGTGATGGATAGGCTGAAAAAGACGGGATGCCGCATCTATCGCACCGATCGGGATGGGGCTGTGGTGTTTAGAACAGACGGCCACCGTCTGGACGTTATAACCGCGGCTTCGGACAAAATTGAGACCTTTTGGTTCTTCCGATGATCTCTGCCATTTGAACTTATATGATCCAGCGACTTCCAGGCCTAATCAAATGGCCTTATTCATACCACTTTTCGTGGGCGAGGGAATTGATGGTGCTATACCAAACCGGCGTCGTATTGTCGCAATCGTTTTTCCAGCGGCTTCCAGTTGCCGACGATGCGTTCCAGTTCGGCGTAGAACCGTGGACCGTGGTTTTTGATTTGGGTGTGAACCAATTCATGGACCAGAATATAATCCATCAAGACCGCGGGAAGGCGGACCAGCTTTATATTGAGACTGATGTTGTTTCGATGGGAGCAGCTACCCCAGCGCGTTTTCTGGTTTCTGACGTAAACCCGGTTGTAATTGAACCCATGTTTGTCAGCCAGCTCCTGTAGCCGTTCCACGAGGATGATTCGGGCGTCTTTTCGGTTGATCCCCTCAAAAATGCCGGAAAAAGCTTTTTGTTCCTCTTCCAGTTGCGGCAGAGTTGCAAGATGCTTGCGGATCCACCTCTTTTTGGATTCTGCAAACTCCCGGGCTCGTTGGAACGAAGTACCCAAAGGCACCGCGACCCTCACCCCTTTGAAAGGTCTGATTGAGATGTTGATGCGTTTGGCGCGTCTGCTACGCTCGAACCGCACATCCCCCACGCCCTCAACATGAAAAAGATGGATGGTCATGAATTCTCAATATTCCTTTGAACAGGGCGGGTGGTGCATAGAGACGACCTCGCGGTGCAAGGTTAAATGCAAGGCGCCATGTCTGCAGATTCTGAAAAAAGATCCATAGGGTCAATCCGGCAAAAGATCAACAACATTTACAAATAGTTTGTAAATCGCTGAATTTCCATCTGGCCCGGAAATGTCTGGGAATGTGTCAACATCCTTGAGCGGGTTATTTCCGTGACCCGATTCGAGCCGAACTTGTACATAAAATACCTGAACATTTTGATTTTTGTTCTTTCGGGCCGGTTGTGGTATGAGCGGAAAACCATTACCCGATTTAACGAGAGCACTTTCATGAACATTGATAAAATAATTGCACCTTTCATAGAGGAGATAGGGGCACTGCAATTTTCCCCGCCCGTGACCCATGTCTACAATCCCCTTGTATATGCCGGGAAGGGATTTCATGCGTATCACCAGCGGTTCGGACAGTCACCCAAGGAGGTGGTTTTCGTGGGGATGAACCCCGGGCCTTGGGGAATGGCCCAAACCGGGGTACCCTTTGGTGAGGTGAGCGCCGTCAGGGAATGGATGGGAATCGAGACGGCGATCGGTAAGCCTGCGCGGGAGCACCCCAAAAGGCCGGTATCCGGGTTTGCCTGCAAGAGAAGCGAGGTCAGCGGCAGACGCCTTTGGGGATGGGCCAAAGAGCGGTTCGGGACAACGGATCGATTCTTTTCTCGGTTCTTTGTGGTGAACTGGTGTCCTTTGATGTTCATGGAGGAGAGCGGTCGAAATCGTACGCCCGATAAACTGCCTGCAGGGGAGAGAAAACGCCTTTTTGAAATCTGCGACCGGTATCTTAAACAGATGATCTGCCGGCTTCAACCCGAGCGAGTGATCGGCATCGGCGTATTTGCACAGAATCGAGCAGCTGCGGCTTTGAGGGGAACCCATATTCCAATCGGCCGAATTACACACCCCAGCCCGGCCAATCCCCATGCCAACAGGGGGTGGGTAGTTCGGATCGAAAAAGAGTTGTCTGGCATGGGGGTTCTTTGAGGATGAACTTCCAATGCTTCATCGGGATGCGAGGGGCTTTCAGTTCGGGTTGCTTTGCTTCAGGCTTTGGTAATAAATCTTTTCAACACCCTTGAACACGCCGGTCCAGGAAAAGGCGGCGGTTTTATCCCGGATTTCGCCAGAATCGATGACGGGATATCTGATGACGGCCCCCATTTGAGCCTTCAATGCGGCTGAAAGGTTTTCTTCAAAAGCCGGTTCATCTTCAGGGTAGGGGGTGTCCACATTTTTAAGCCGGGGCAGCGCGACCTCCCGGATGAAGCGGTTGCCGATCCGTTTCACGATCTCTTTCAATCCCGGCAATCGGGTGGCGACAATGCGGCAGCCGCAGGCCAGCGCTTCCAGTACCACCAAGGGGAGCCCTTCATAAAAGGAGGGCAGGACAAAGATGTGGGACCGCCGCATCCGTGTGGCCAACTGCGACTGAGAAACGGCACCGTGTATCACCACCCGTTTCCCCAGTGACTGCGCAATGTTCAGGCATGAATCCTTTTCCGGGCCGCTTCCCCCTCCCACAAGGTGCAGGCGCCAGTTGATGCCATCGATCTTGGCCATGGCACGTAACAGCCAGGGGACACCCTTTGCCAGGCTCAATTTTCCCGCGTATACCACTTCCACCGGGTCGGGCCCCGGTTTTGAACCGGGGCGGAACAGCTTGTCGTTGTAACCGGCGCCCGTAACGGCGATACGATCCTCGGGGATACCGTATAGACCGGTGATCTCCTCCCGCTGGCGTTCGCTCAAAGCCATCACCCAGTCGATCTTACTGCAACCGCTGAGCACTCTATCCCGAAGGTGATCGCAGTTTTTAAACTGCCTGAGGTCTGAACCATGGCAGGAGGTGACAATGGACAGATCGGGATAGGTACGCCGGGCCAATGCGGTGAGAATCCAAAGATGATGACTGTGGATGAGGTCCGGTTTGAAACGGGCCACTGCCGCTTTCAGCTTGGCCTCGAAGCCGGCTTCATAAGCCTCGATATCCCCCCCGGTCAGATCACGAAACCGCCGGCTGTCGTATGGCATGACATCGCTCATTCCCACAATCAAATCGGGAATGTCAGTGCCGTCGAAACGGACGAAAATAGAGTTTTTTTCCGACACACCCTCCGGTTGGGGGACCTGTCCATCCTGAATACCGGCCACCAGAAAGTTCAGGTGTCCCTTTTTTTCGGCTTCCCGCATCATGGCTTGGATGTAGATACCGCTGCCAGTGGAGTCGGGGCGCTGGCTGAGAAGATGAAGAATACGAAGCTTGTTTTCGTTCAAAATAGATTCCTTCCCTAGGATGCACAAGGCCCGTCATACGGACCACGAGTTTTTAGCAGATTATATATCAGAAAACCGGATAAACCAACAATTATAGTGGGTTCCGAAAATATGGACCGTGGCCATTGTATCGAAGAGAAATACCGAATACCGGTCTTTTTGGGTTTGAACAGGTTCGGGGTAAGTTGCGGGTATAGCAGGGGGGGTGTACGGATTTTTTGGACCTGCCGGGCGATAAACCCATGGCCAGAGCAAATCGTGCCGGATATCGTCTTTTATTCAGCATCCACCGGTGGTCAGACAGAACTTGAGGTATTTCTTCTCCGCCCGGCGAAAGTCATCTTCGGCATAGTGGTCGATGTTTTCGGGAATGCGGAATTTCTTGCGGTATTTTTTGATCAATGCTTTCAACCCGTTTTTTTTCATGTCCGCCTCCCATTGGTCAGAACCGAAAAAAAGTTATCAGACTGATACTTGGTCTGAAAGCAGAAATCATGCCACTTTCCATGGTGTTCTGGTTTTCAATATATACAATGAGTTGTGGGCCGGCCGGTTTCACTCCCTTGTCATTTTATGTAGTTTATTTCACAAAAATTGGGTGGAAAAGTACATATTCATCACCGGGTCTTTTCAAGGCATTCGATGACCAGGCTGATCTTTTCAGGTGATGTTACGATGAGGGGTTCCCCTATCTTCTGGCCGTCCAGGTGATCGTTCAGAAAAAATTCGGCACCGTCCATTTTGAAGAATTTACCACCGGCAGACTCGATGATAACACGTGCAGCGGCCAGATCCTGAAACGACTCGTTGGAAATGACCGCCGCATCGGCACGCCCCATTGCCACATAACAGATATGAGCCCCGGTACATCCCAGATTACGAATTTTACCGGGGAAGGCCGCGTGGTATTGCTGGTGAAAGCGGGAATACGTCAGCAGGAGGCTCTCATCGTCTACACTTTCATCAGCGGCGATTTTCATCTCTGCATCCCCTCGATAGGCATTTTTTTCGGCTGCCGCGTGGTAAAGGTCTCCAGTGACCGGCATGTTGATCAAGCCGAATATCGGCCAGAAGTTTTCAAGTAGGGCAATAGACATGGCCCATACCGGAATACCGGTTTGAAAATTATCCGCCCCGTCTATAGGGTCGAAGATCCAGACATACCGTTTCCCTTCGTGGGAGTATTCGGTTTCCATCTCACCGTTCATGAATACCTGATGATCCGGGAATCTCTCCTGAACCTGTGCCTGGAAAAAATCCGCCAGGTGAAGTTCGGCTTCGGTAACCAACTCTTCGTCAAATTTCAAATCCGACTTCCCTTTTCCGTAGAATTTCATCGCTTCCTGGCCCGATCGCTGGATGACATCCGTTGCAAACCGATTTAATACATCTATCCCATGACGATGACTGGATCCCATTGGTCCTCCTTGTGATTGCGGTTTAGAAAAAAAGACTTGATTTGTTTTTTAAAACCTGTTACTGCCCTTGCGAAATTGACGTGAATCCCTTCTCTCCTGCGCTGATCCTGATTATCCTGAACTGAGCTGAACTTCGCGGCGATTCTTGTCATTTTGGCAGCCCGGACCGTATCCAGCTGATGTGCGCGAGTAAAAGTAGCCTCCCACTCCTTACGGCCCGGGCTTCCTTTTTGCTCTGCTTCGAACGAGCTTTCCTCACCCCCCGATATTTGACATCTGCCCCTGGATTCTAACCCGGTCTCTCATTGCCAAATGATGCGCGGATTGTTTGTGGCGGACAACCTTCAACAGGATGTCGGAGAGCTCCCGGTCCGAGCTACCGCTTCTGAGTCTTTTTTTAATATCTTCCTGGAGATCGGAGAGCAGACACGGCCGCAGCTGTCCGTCTGCTGTCAATCGCAGTCGATTGCAGGTATCGCAGAAATGATGGCTCATGGCACTGATGAACCCGATTTCTCCCTTCGCCCCCTTTAGCTTGAAACGT
>Ga0066187_1000032_pt1 | contig 70675 bp, 61 predicted proteins | sample WorMetexBAHAMAS1_FD_58706 | JGI IMG/M metagenome (GOLD analysis project Ga0066187, IMG submission 58706) | Marine gutless worms symbiont microbial communities from Max Planck institute for Marine Microbiology, Germany - Inanidrilus exumae... | ecosystem: Host-associated > Annelida > Digestive...
GTCTTTCATGCCCGAATCCCATTTTTTTCCTTACGATCCCGATGCCGATTCCGACCCCGACACCGATTTTTTTAATCGGTAGTCATCAGAGCCATCCTGACAATTTAAATGGGATCATGGATGTCAAAGTCCGGATATAATTTTTTGGCACAATCCGGACAGATGCCGTGGCTAAACTCCGCTTTTGATTTTTCCTGGACATTTTTTTGCAGCTGATCCCAAGCGCCTTCATCATTCCGAATATTTTTACAGTTGGAGCAGATGGGTATGATGCCCTTTAATGTGTGGATCTCGTTTAATGCCGCCTCAAGCTCCGCTATCACTTTTTCCCGCCCTTTCTCGGCACATACACGGTCGGTAATGTCATGAACAATCGAATACAATAATTTCTTGCCTCTTAGCTGAATCGGTCCGCTATACACTTCAACATCCCGTATATCTCCGTTTGACAGGCGGTGCTTGAAAATAAAATGCGTTCGCTGTTCCTTTTTAGCCCGTGCCATTTCCTGGTAGACCTGATCATGGGTGAACATGTTGATATCCGAAATCTTTTTTTGGACCAGCTCTTCCAGTTCCCAACCGTAATAACTAATGGCCGCGGGGTTGGCGTCTATGATTTCCGCTGATTCAGGATCGATGAGCAGCATCACGGCATGATTGTTTTCAAACAGATTGCGGTACCGTTCTTCGCTTTCCCGAAGCGCCGTTTCAGCCTTTTCCTGGGCCTCGATTTTTTCTTCAAGCTCCCTGTTCAACAGGACTAGATCTGTATTGGATTTTAACCACTTATCCTTCATATAGCCAATCAGAAAACCGGCCAGACTGCCGATAAAAAGAGGAACCAAATATCGGAAATACTCATGCTCACGACCGGTCCCGTGCAGCGCAAGGCGACCAAAACAGGGGACGAGGAAGGCGCCCAATAATGCAAACCTGATTTTATAGGGTACGGTTTCCATTAAAACTCCTATTCACGCTTATCGGAGAGAGGATTCCAGTTCCATGTACCACTTGCCGTCACGGTGGTGATAGTACAGAATCATCTCGGGATGCTCGACCCTTTCCTGGTTCAGGACCTTCACTTTGGTGCTGAGCTTGACGCGCCCCCGGGTCCGGGATGAATCGAGGGTGGTTTCCAGAATCTCGTAATCCATGATGTCAAGAAGCTCCGGTTTGATCTTGAAGAGGCGCTCGATGAGCCGAGGGATGTCCGCCTTTTCCTGGTCCTTCGGGTGATGGTAGGACGCGGCTTTCTTGAAATCCTTGAATTTGATATCCTCCATGAAAGATAAAGAGATCCCATTGATCCGTTCCCTGTCTTCTGAAAAAAGATGGGACATAAAGGTCCGGCCCTGCTCGGAGGAAAAGAGAAAATAACCGCCCACGATGAGAAACACCACCGCATAGGCCATGTTCGATTTTTTCATATATCTTCTCCTCCAAACCGGAGATGAAACAGCGTCGCGATGAGAAACACCACCCCCAGTCCGATCAACACAACCATGGCGGTCATAAAGTCCCCCACCGCTACCTCCCCTTGTTTGCTATGGCCGATCGCCTCAAATCCCCACTTGACCACCATCAGTTTCTCGATGGTTTCCGCCGCCCCTTTCAGGGTGTTTTCCGGGAGCACGAACTTTGAAAAGACGATTTGGGGAATGATGACGATGGGAACCGCCACCACCGCGCGACCGGTGGTACCGCACCACCGAGATAGCATCAACCCGGTGGCCATACCTGAGAAATAAAGGCCGTACAGGGCAGTAAATGCGGGCGGCATGGAAAGGTCCATGGAGAGATACCGTTCCAGAAGAAAGTAAAATATGAAGACTTCCACCAAACCGACAAGACCCAGTATCTTGACCTTCGAAGCGAGATAGGCAGCGGGGTCGATGCCGAAGATCCTCTCTCTTTTATATATCTCCGATTCCTTTGCAATTTCCCGACACGCATTGATGCATCCGAACCACACGGCACTCAGGGCGATGACAAAATAGAGGGTATCGGTCGCCTGGAGGGTTCTCCACCTCAGGATGATCAACCCGGCGATCAGCGGTGCCTGCCCCACCATCCAGGCAAGGGTTGCCAGATCGCCGAGCAGGGTCTCGAAGTATCGCTCCGTTAAAATCGCGTATTGCCGTTTATCAAACACGGGCGCTCGCTTTGATCCGGGGGGACAAAAAATCCCGTCGGAGGGATGAGGCAGCAAACCGGTGTCCCAGCTCGGAAGGATCGGCCGGGATCACCCTGTCGAAAAGATCAATCATATCCGATGCCCTGAAATAGGAGGTAATTTCCGAACTCGGGCCGAAATAGATCAAAACCCCCCCGTGAATGAAGATCAGAATGTCGAAGAGATGGACATTCTGCATGAGATGGGTGGTCAGCAGTATCGACCGCTCCTGTCCGGAAAGAGAGCGCAGCAATTCCATAAGCCGCCTTTCCAGCCGCGGATCGAGGCCGGCCGTGGGTTCGTCCAGGAAGAAAAGCGGCGGTGAATGGAGAAGCTCCACACCGATGCTGACCCGTTTTCGCTGTCCCCCGGAAAGCGATTTGATCCTTTTGTTTTGATGTGCCCGCAGATCGAGCTGGTACAATATTTTGTTGACCCGATAATCGGTTTTTTCCGCCGGTGTATGCTCCTCCAGCCGCAAAAGACAGGCATAGTAAAGTGCTTTTTTGACGGTGAGGGTCGGATGGACAAGATCCTCCTGGGGAACGTAGCCCACGAGCCGGCGATGACCGCTAAATTCCTTTCGGGGGATTTCGTTGATGATCACCTCTCCGGAAGAGGGCGCTTTGAAACCGTTCAGACAGGTGAGCAGCGTCGTCTTCCCCGATCCGCTCCCCCCGATCAGCCCGGCGAACTCGTTTTTCTTCAATACCAGGGTCACATCGGTAATGATTTTTTTAAGCCCGACCTTGCAAGTCAGGTGCCTGGCGATGAGAGGATAGTCTGTCAGCATAATCGCGCATCCATGGGATCTACCGTTTTTAACAACATTCAAAAGTCCCGTCAACCGATGGCCCGCTTTCGCCGGAAGGTTGACTTTTTCAATTACCGATGGTTGGAAAGGTCTGGAGGTTAGGCTGCGGAACGGACAACGATAGGGGTCGGTTCGGAGTCGGAATGATACGCCTTTTCAAAACCACTTTCATTAGTCTATCGTCCTAAAGGAAAAAGAAGAACCATGTCATACTGGGCGCTGCTTCTCACTAGCTTGCCGATCATTTTTTTCTGGCACTCCCCGGTGGTATACCCGGTCAAGCTGTTTGTCGTGCTGCTTCATGAAATCAGCCACGGTTTAGCGGCCGTGGCCACGGGCGGCAGTATCGTCAGGATTGAGATCAGTGCCGATCTGGGGGGGATCTGTTATGTCAGAGGTGGTCTGCCGTTTGCCGTTCTGACTGCCGGTTACCTGGGCAGCATGTGCTGGGGGGGATTGATTCTGGTGACCGCATCACGGATGAAAGCCGCCCGCTTTCTCTCTTTTCTCGTCGGGGGGTCTGTCCTGACGGTGACGGTTTTGTATGTTCGCAATGCAAGTGGTCTGCTGTTCGGTCTACTCTTTGCCGCCGCCATGTGCTGGCTCGCAAGGTGGGCGGCGAGCGGCATCAACCGCATCGTCCTGACAGCGATCGGATTGGTCAGCGTCTTGTACCCGGTCATCGACATCAAGGATGACCTGATTACCCGGCAGGTGGCCCGCTCCGATGCCACCATGCTGGCCGAACGCTATTTCGGCACATCGTTGATGTGGGGGTTGATCTGGGGTATAATGTCCCTGATCCTGGCATTCACCTTTATCCGGATGAGCATCAATAATGGAAAACAATCTGGAAGACCGCATTCAAAAAGAGATCGCCCGGCGCGCCTTCGAAAAGGCTGAATTAAAGGAAAAGCAGCTTAAGACCCGATTTTCGATGGAGGTGCTGGAGGAGATGACGGGTTTGTCCCAAACGGAACTTGCCGCCATCGAAAAGGAGGTGAGGGAAAGGCCGCCCCAGGCGGAAGACACCTTCTTTTCGATCAAACATCAGGTCCTCATCGCTGCCGTCGTCATCCTGATTCTGTGGATTCTGTTTTGGTGACCCCGCTTTCCTAAAGCTTTTTCAGCAGTTGATTGGCTGCTGTCAAAAGGGGATCCCATGTGGGTCCGAAGGGTGGCGCATAGGCAAGGTCGCTCTGGCTGAATTGAGCCACGGACATATGGCTTTGCAACGCCACGGCCGCCGCGTTGATCCGGTGGGCGCACCCGTCTCTTCCCACCATCTGCGCCCCCAGCAGGCGGCCGGAACCCTTGTCTCCCACCAGATGGACGTGGATGGTGCTGTTACCGGGATGGGCATGGGCCCTGGAGCGGGTCCGGATGGTGACGGCCGCCGGATCAAAACCCGAGCTTGCTGCCTCCTTCTCATTCAGACCGGTTTTGGCCACTTCCAGATCGAACACCCGAAACACGGCGGTGCCGGCCACACCTTCAAGCTCAACATTTCCGCCGCATACATTATCGGCAACCGCCCATCCCGCTCGGTTGGCGCGAAGCGCCAGGGGAATCCAGGTTTTTTCCCCGGTCACCACATGATAGGCGTCGGCACAGTCTCCAGCCGCATAAATATGATCCACCGAGGTCTGCAGTTTTCTATCCACTGCAATGGCGCCGCCAACACCGGTGGTGATGCCCGCTTTTCCGGCAAACTCGCTGTTGGGCGTGATGCCTGTTGCCACCAGCACCATCTCCCCTGAAAGGGTCTTGTCATTGCAGCATACGCGAAGACGTCCTTGTGAACCCTCGATCCGTTCCACGCGACATCCGGGATACAGGCAAACACCCCTTTCCGTGACCTCCTGTTGCACCACCTCGCTAAGGGAGGCCTCCAGCCAAGGCAGGACATCGGCGCGCGGTTTCACCATCTCCACGGCATATCCCAGGTTGCGAAGGGATTCACACATTTCAAAGGCAATATACCCCATGCCGATGATCACCACGCTTTTTACGGTATGACTGGAAAGGTGGTGCTTGATGGCCCGGCCCTGTGCCAGGCTTTTGAGTGCGAACACGCCGGGAAGATCAAAGCCGGGCAGGTCCGGCACGATTGCCGACGCCCCGGTCGCGATAAGCAGCCGGTCGTAAGGGAACTGAAATGCACTGCCGTCCTGCATCGTACCGGAAACGATTTTTCCCCTAACGTCGATCCGGTCCACACAATGCCCGGTGAGCAGGTCAATGCCCTGTTTTTCGCGAAATACCTCGGCCCGTCGTACCACCAGGTCCTCGATGTCCCTTTCCGGATCCGCTATGTTGTAGGGCATCCCGCATGCGCTGTAGGACACATCTGCCGTTTTTTCAAGCACGGTGACATTCAGTTCCGCCATTTTCCGCTTGGCCCGACTGGCGGCACTCAGTCCGGCGGCGTCTCCGCCGATAATCACAAATTTCATGGAAGGCTCCTTGGAATGAAGTTGGAGAATTTCATACCCAATTCAGAAAGCGGGACATGTGTTTATGCACCGGAAGCGTTCTGGACATGGCACCCGCTTTGGTCTATGAATTGCACCGATTGTGTTTTATTCGGTAAACCGTCATAATATTCTTTGGTGTTATTTTCAACCCAGTATCCAATGGAAGGTGCCTGTTGAGCGAGGTGCGAAAGATGATATCCGGCCTCAAATCGTCTCTGCCCAAGACGATGGCCGGCGATCGGTGGCGGTTTCGAAGGGAGCTGTCCCGCCTTACCCATAACCTGTCTCGAAAAAAGGGCAAAGCGGGCCCGTCGGTTCGGGACCGGCTCTCCGAGATTGAGAAAAAGATCGGCGCCTCGATTCAAAAAAAGGCGCGGCGGCGGAAGAACCGGCCGCGCCCCGAATTTTTCCAGGAACTGCCCATCACCGAGAAGAAAAAGGAAATTATCGAGGCGATCCGGAACCATTCTGTGGTCATCATCTCCGGCGAGACGGGATCCGGTAAAACCACGCAGATTCCAAAATTCTGCATTGCCGCTGGCAGGGGTATCGACGGCAAGATCGGATGCACCCAGCCCCGCCGCATCGCCGCCACAACCGTGGCAAGGCGGATCGCGGACGAACTGGGAGAAACGCTGGGCCGCAGTGTGGGATTTAAGATCCGCTTCAAGGACCGAACAGACCCAGATGCCTACATCAAGGTCATGACCGACGGCATCCTTTTGGCGGAGGCTCAGTCCGACCGTTACCTCAATGCGTACGACACCCTGATCGTGGACGAGGCCCACGAACGAAGCCTGAACATCGACTTTATCCTTGGAATTTTAAAGAAATTGGTGCAGCGCCGAAGGAACCTGAAAGTGATCATCACTTCGGCCACCATCGATACCGAAAAGTTCTCAAAGGCTTTTAACAACGCCCCTATCATCGAGGTGTCCGGACGGATGTATCCGGTCAAAGTACGCTATGCCGGGACGGACGATAACGGCGATGCCAATTACGTGGAGCAGGCCGTACGCAGCGTAGACCGGCTGCTGGCGGATAGCCGGAACGGGGATATCCTGGTATTCATGCCCACCGAACGGGATATTCGGGAAGCCTGCGAAATGATCGACGGCAGAAACCACCGCCATGTAACGGTTCTCCCCCTTTACGCACGGCTTTCGGCTTCCGACCAGTCACGGGTGTTCAAACGAATCAGCCGCCGGAAAATTGTCGTTGCCACCAATGTGGCGGAGACATCCATTACCCTGCCGGGTATCCGGTACGTCGTCGATACCGGACTGGCTCGCATCGCCGCCTATTCCCCCAGGACCCGGATCACTTCCCTGCCGGTGACCGGCGTATCAAAAAGCAGCGCGGATCAGAGAAAAGGAAGGTGCGGCCGCGTGGCAAAAGGAATCTGCATCCGCCTTTTCACGGAGGATGATTACGAAAACCGTCCCCGGTTCACTCCACCCGAAATTCTGAGGACCAACCTTGCCGAGGTCATTCTCAGGATGATTTCCCTGAAGCTGGGCCGTATCTCTGAGTTCCCATTCATCGACCGGCCCGCGGAGAAAAGCATCCAGGATGGGTATCAACTCCTCAAGGAACTGGGCGCCATCAAGCGGGCAAAGGGAAAAAAGAAACGACGCGTCAGCGAAACCGAAAGAGGGCAACCGGAATATGTGCTCACCCGAAAGGGGCGGCTCATGGCAAACCTGCCCATCGACCCCCGTCTTTCCGGCATGTTAATCGAATCCGGTGCCCAGGGATGCATGGAAGAGGTTGCCGTAATCGCCTCGGCCCTGAGTATCCGGGATCCCCGGGAACGCCCGGTGGAGAAGGCAGAAAAGGCTGATATGGCCCACCGGGAATTTGCAGACCCCGCTTCCGATTTCTCCACCCTTCTTAACATCTGGAGGCGGTATCTCGAAGTCATCGAGAAAGAGAAAACCGCCGGTGGCATCAAACGATTCTGCAAAACCGGGTTCTTATCCTACCTCCGAATGCGGGAATGGCGCGACATCCACTTTCAAATCACCGGCATGCTCAAGGAAGCCGGGGTATGGAAAACAGGATCGAAGCCCGGTAAAACGCCGGGTGGAAAGATGAAAGCCGACAACACAGAATTCAGCGGTCCCTACACCGCCATTCACAAATCGATACTGGCCGGTTTTCTATCCAATATCGCCACCCGTAAGAACAAGTTTCTCTATAATGCGGCCAATGGAAAAGAGGTGATGCTGTTCCCGGGTTCCGCGGTTTTCAAGACCGCCGGGCAGTGGGTGGTTTCCGCAGAGATGGTGGAAACCTCCAGGTTGTTTGCCCGAACGGTGGCCACCATCGACTGCGGCTGGATAGAGGCGCTGGCAGGGAACCTGTGCCGCTACACCTGGATGGACCCGCATTGGGAACGGAAACGGGGAGAGGTGGTGGCCAAGGAACAGGTGACCCTCTTCGGGCTTATCATCAATCCCGGCCGGCCGGTCTCTTATGGAAGAATCGATCCGGCCAAGGCAACCGAACTCTTCATCCAAAGCGCACTGATTCAGGGGGATGTGGCCGATCCCATGCGTTTTATGATCCACAACCGCCGGCTCATCGAGGAGGTTGAAGCGGTGGAGCACAAGATCAGGCGACGGGACGTCCTGGTGGAAGAAGCGGATCTTTTCGAGTTTTACCGGCATCGGCTCCCTGACGTGTATGACATCCGAACTCTCAAAAGCAGAATCCGGAAAAAAGGCGGAGACCACTTTTTGAAGATGAGGCCGGAGGATTTGTGGCGCTACCATCCCGATCCGGTGACCCTCGACCGCTTTCCCGATAAAATCACCCTGGGCGACCAACGTTTTTCGTGCAGGTACCACTTCAAACCCGGACAGCCCGAAGACGGTATCACCGTCAGGATTCCCCAACACCAGGCCGCCGCAGTCCCTCCAGATGCCATGGATTGGCTGGTACCGGGCCTGTACCGGGAAAAAATCACCGCCCTGATCAAAGGGCTCCCCAAATCCTATCGAAAGCGTTTGGTCCCGTTGTCGGATACCGTCCGGACCGTGGTGGAAAAGATGCCCCAAAACGAAGGGTCCCTGATCAATGCCCTGGGACAATTCATCCACGACCGGTTCGGTCTGGATATACCGGCGTCTGCATGGCCCGAACAGGTGCTACCGGAACACCTGAAAACAAGGATCTCCATCACCAATGCAGCCGGAAAGGAGATTCGCTCCGGCAGGGACCGATCCATTCTGCTTGAAGCGGCGGATTCGTCGACGGCAGACAGGGAGATCGAGCAGGCAAAGCGCCGCTGGGAAAAAGTCGGTTTAAGAGAGTGGGATTTCGATGAGATCCCGGAAATCATACACGTTCAGTTGAAAAATGGCAGAAAAATCCCGCTGTTTCCGGCCCTTGCCAAATCAGATGCAGATGACGGCACCGTCTGCCTCAAATTGCACGAAGATCAAAGGACTGCCGCAGCATCCCATCCCAAAGGGGTCGCCGCGCTTTTCGAACACCAGCTTTCCGGTGAAATGAAATTTTTAAAAAAAAGTCTGGCGCTGCCACCGGCCCTTAATAGGGCCACCGGCGATTTCGGCGGACACCGGAAGCTTGTGAACCTTATCTATCAATGGATCATCGGTGAACGCTTCGAAAAAGAGATTCGCACAAAGGCAGCCTTTGACGCCCATGCAGATAAAAACGGTCCCCTGCTGATAAAAGAGGGACAGAAATTGCTATCGGCCGTCGTCCCTCTTATCGAATCCTACCACCGGACCGGAAAGGCCCTTTTCGATCTGGAAACCCGATATCGTTTCAACGCCGCCGCCTGCGAAATTCTAGCACGTCTGAAAGAAGCCATGGCCCTTCTGGTTCCGGCCAACTTTCTGTCCCTTTATCATCGGGACCGCCTTGTGCACCTGCCGCGATATATCAAGGCCATTGAGATCCGAGCGGAAAGGGCGGTCGTGGATGTTGAAAAAGATCGCGTAAAGGAAGCGGAAGTCACCGGTTTTGAAAAACAGCTGAAAAAGCTCCTCGGGGGGCTCACACCTGCATCTTCTGCGGAGAAAAGAGAGGCCGTGGAATCGTTTTACTGGATGATCGAGGAATACAAGGTGTCCCTTTTTGCCCAGGAATTGAAAACCGCCATCCGCATATCCAAAAAACGGCTGGAGAAAATGCAAGCCGAAATCGATCGGATGATTTAAAAAATCATCATTTCAGGAAATTTCAAATTCACTGATATTTAGATATATGAAAAGTTCCATACTGGAAACTGGCTGTTTTGAAGGCGTTATTAAATATTGACAGGTCCCAAGGAATTGGATAATGTGCGCCAAGACAGACCGACCGGTCTGTCTTGGCGCAAGCGGGATCCTATGAATCTAAAAGAACGCATTGTCGAAGAATCCCTGAGGCTTTTTACCCTCAAAGGATTTCTCAGTACCTCCATGAATGATATCCTCGCGGCGTCCCAAGCCTCCAAAGGGGGATTCTACAACCATTTTTCAAGCAAGGAGGAGCTGTTCTTCGATGTGTTATCCGTGGCCCGGAAACACTGGCGGCGGAAAAACCTGGTCGGCATGGACCGGGTTGACAGTCCAGTGGAAAAACTCCGGATCATGCTCGACAACTACCGGGACCGGTATCTCAAAGATACCGAGAGGCTGCCGGGGGGATGCCCTTTTATCATGCTGTCCGTGGAACTGGCCGATCAGAAACCGGCGTTGATAAAGGAACTCAACAAAGGTTTTTCCGGCCTCAAGAAGATGATCGCCCGTTTGGTCGAGGAGGGAAAAGAGAAGGGGGAACTGGGCCGGAAGATCGACACCGTGGCCGTTACGGAGCTGGTTTTCGCCGGAATGCTCGGTGCTTCGGTGATGTTCGGTGTGGACAAGTCCTTTACCCGTCTGGATGCCGCCATCGCAAGCCTTATCGATTATCTGGACAGTCTGGCACCGAAACCCACACATAACACTCAATAAACAGGAGAGATAAAAATGACCGTACCCCAGGAATTCAAGGCACTCGTCGTGAGGGAGACCGAAGAAAAAAAATTTACCCGGTCTATCGAACAGAAAAAAATTGAAGCGCTTCCCGAAGGAGATGTGTTGGTTCAGGTCCTCTATTCCTCCCTGAACTACAAGGACGTACTCTCCGCCACCGGCAATCGGGGTGTCACCCGAACCTATCCCCATACACCCGGCATTGATGCTGTCGGCGTCGTTGCAGAAAGCTCCGATGCCGCATTTAAGGCGGGTGACAAGGTGATCGTCACATCCTACGACCTGGGAATGAACACGGCCGGCGGTTTTGGCCAATATATCCGGGTTCCGGCGGCCTGGGTCGTCCCCCAACCGGAAGCGCTCTCCGGAAGAGAGGCGATGATATACGGCACCGCCGGTTTTACCGCAGCCCTATCCGTATGGTACATGGTGGAAAACGGCGTCTCCCACGAGGACGGCCCGGTGCTGGTGTCCGGTGCAACCGGTGGGGTGGGAAGTATTGCCGTGTCGATTCTGTCAAAAATGGGCTATACCGTCGCGGCGGTCAACGGACTGGTGGACGAAACCGAATATTTGAAAAAGATCGGAGCGAAAGAGGTCATCGGTATTGACGATGCGGCCGATAAGAGTGGAAGGCCGCTTTTAAAAAGCCGATGGGCCGGCGCCATCGATACCGTCGGCGGAGAGATTCTGGCCACAGCCATCAAATCAACCGATCCGGGGGGTACGGTCACCTGCTGTGGAAATGTGGCCTCCCCGGACCTGCCCCTCAACGTTTTCCCGTTTATATTGAGAGGGGTCACCCTTATCGGTATCGATTCCCAGAATTGTCCCATGCCCATTCGTGAGAAAATATGGCAGAAGATCGCGGCCGAATGGAAAATCGACTGGCTCCAGACCCTCACCACGGAAGCGCCCTTTGCCGAATTGGGCGAGAAAATCGAACTCATGCTCCAGGGCCGCCATGTGGGCCGCACCATTATTAAAATGACCGACTGATAGACCCGTTTAGATGGAAAAAACGGCGGCCGTCATGTGTCTTTTTTTCTCCTGAGGGCGGTCATACATCTCAGTCCATTCAGGAGAAAAAAGATACCAATGGCGATCCAGCAAAGCCCGTTAATTCGATTGGCAATACGCTGCAGGGCGGATATTTGAAAAGGAAACGGACGGAAAGACAGGAATAATTCAGCCGCCTTTTTCTGTTCCGATGTAAAATGGTCCCCCGGCCGGCATGCGTTGGCTTCGGGCCAGACATAGCAGGCCGGATTTTTGATATTGAAAAGGCCGCCTCTCTCCATAAGGGCCGGCCCCGGATGAAGTGTTTTCACCGGAAACGATTCCAACCGATACCCAAAAAGGGGTTCGTAACAATAGGCCTGGGATGCACCGTAAACCAAGAGGTTGTTCCGATAAAGCGGTTGTATCGCTCTACCCTGAGCATCCAGGTAGACCCCGATGCGCGTGATTTCGGGTCTATACTCGCCCGCCTCCACGTTTCCATATGAAGCGATCACTTCATCCGGGCTGTATCGCTGGGAATGGTAGAAGTCACGTTCGGTCAAGGCGTTCAGGGATACAACAGCGGCGATTCCCATGGCAACGATGCCACGTTTCAATTCAGGTGAAATGTTCGTTTTTTCCAGGGCCAACGCGGTTCCTATCGTAACGATCGGGATATAGACAATGAACCAGCGGATGAGGCTGCTGGAATTTTTCAAAACAGGCAGGTCTTTTAAAAACGCATTCCATCCCGGTGAATAGGTATTGACCGCAACGGGGGCCAGAAGTAATACGCCCATGCCCACCACCGTCAGCCACCGCATCCGCCGCATCCGGATGGCAAATGCCTGTATTCCCTCCTGCCGGAAAAACACCCATCCGCAAAAAAAAATCAGCGCCAGCGGGATAAATGTTACGCTGTATTCCCACTCATGCCGATCCAGGTACCACTGGAAGTTGATGAGTCGATCGCCTCTATGCGGGTCAAGAGACGGGCTGAAAAACAGTGCCCGGGCGGCAAGAAAAAGAGATTGGAACGGACCGTCGAAGCCGGGAAGCGGGTATCCGCTCCGGGGAAAGCTCTTCATCAGATGCAGTATGGCCACGAGCTTGGAAAAGCTAAGCAGGATCCCGGCAATCCCGGCGCCGCATAGACGCAACCAGAAGGTCCGCTGCCGTCCGAATTGCAATCCGTGCATCATTCCGGCAAGCATAATTGCGATAACCACCGGCGGGATCAGCGAAGAAAGACCGGACAGCACCATGTAGGCAAAGAGAATGCCGCCCACCGCCGCGTCAAAAAAAAGATGCCGCCATGGCGCCCCATCCGCTTTGGGTAGGGGGCGCAGCAGGAAGAATCCCAAAAGGGGCAGCAGCATGTAGGAGTGGACAAAAAGATGTCCGATCAACATCCGGTGAGAATAAAACCCGTTGAACAAAAATAATGCCGCCCCCAAAAATGAGACGGCTTGCGAGATCAAAAACACCCGGCGCAGGAGCAGATAGCAGGAGAAAAAACCGACACCGGCAAAGCCCAAAAAGGCGATCCGCACGGCCCGTAGGGGATCAATGAAAAATACGAGCACCTGGGGGATGGCGTAATATCCGTCGTTGATGCTGATCCAGTTCATGGACCCGCCGCAAAAAGAGGGGGTGAACCAGGGGATCTCCCATGGCCCGTTTATCTTGTACCAGAAGTAGCCGTCCAAAAGAGAAGGCAGGTAATAGGCATAGTCGTGGCCGATGTAACCCTGACGGTTGGGGAAAAATGACCCGAAGATAACAGAATATGCAAAAAGAAGAAAAAGGCCCGCGGCCAAAAGTGACCGTTTTTTTAGATCTCCTTTGATCACGGGAGGATCGTCAGATTTTGGGACCGCCCACATCCTACATCCCTCTTTTCTGCCGGCCGGATTCCGTTTCGTTACGATCGGCGATGCGGTCGATCACATATCGGGGACGCCCCCTGACCTCGTTGTAGATCCGGCTGATATACTCCCCGATGATACCGATGCCGAAGAGATTGAGCCCCCCGAAGAAGGTGATGGTGATCAGGCTTGAAGCCCAGGCCGTCACCGCCAGCCCGGAGATGAGTTTGTGGTATAAGGTGAAACTGGCAAGTCCCAGTGAAACGGTCAGGGCCAAAAGGCCGAGAATACGGAAAACGATGAGCGGCAGGTAGGAAAAAGAAAAAATGGCGTTAAATGCCAGGTCCCATTTTCCCTTCAATCCGGTCCGGGCACGTTTGTCATATCGGACACGGCGGGGGACGGGCAGGCCAATCTGCTTAAAGCCGACCCAGGCCCGAAGGCCTGGGACATAGCTGTCTCTCTCCGACAGGGAGATCATGATCTCAACCACCCGCCGGTCCATAAGGGCGAAATTGCCGGCGTCCGGGGGGATATGGGTATCGGACATGAGCAGCAGGATACGATAAAAGAGCCAGAATAAAAAACGAAGGGGTGCGCTTTCCGGTCGTGAAGATCGTTTGGAGTATACAACGTCGTATCCTTCCCGCCACTTTTGCAGGAACAGGTCGAAACAGGCCGGATCATCCTGCATGTCGGAATCCATCAGGATAACGATATCACCACTGGCGTTAGAAAGCCCCGCGGTGACCGCGGCGGCGTGGCCGAAGTTTCGGGACAAATGGATGACCCGGATCTTTCCTGCAAACGCGTCCGCCACACGGTCCAGTTCCCGGTCGGTGCCGTCGGTACTGCCGTCATTGACCAGAATCAGTTCATGCTGCTCCGAATAACCGATCTTTTTAAACTCCTCCACCAGTTCCGCCACGAAAGCCTTGACATTTTCGGCCTCATTATAAAACGGCGCCACCACTGAAATCATCCCGCCGGGACCTAAATCACGCATGAGAAAACCCGTCTTCTGCTTTCGGTTTTATTATTGTGAATAAAGATAGCCCGAAGGGTATCTTTAAAGGAATCAAGGCACACTCAACTCGACCCCAACACTTCAAGCCTTTGTTCAGGATATTCGGAATATCTGGAAATTCGGCCCTTCTGAACCGGCGCCCCATCAGCCGATCGGATCCCCGCAGGAAAAGCGCCAGCGGAAAGCTGAGAGCATTATGGTAGGAAAAGATGTCGATGCGGTAACCGGCATTCTCGATGACCGATCGAAGCATCGATGCCGAATACCGACGGTGATGCCCCAAGACTCGATCCCAATCGGAGTAGAGAAACGGATGGGCCGGCACCATCACAACCCCCATCCCATCCGGACTCAATACCCGCCGGGCTTCGGCGAGGCAACGCGCATCATCTTTAACATGCTCTAACACATCCAGCATGATTACGACTTGAAACGATCCGTTTTTAAATGGCCAGGGCTGTCCGGCATTCAGTGAAACACTCTTTGTCACCCCTTTTTCCCTGGCGAACCTGGCCGCTTCCAAATCGATATCGGCGGCCACAACATCAAAACCGTTTCGGCTCAAAAGGGAAGACAACAATCCACCGCCGCAGCCCACCTCCAGAACCGATATCCCGGACGCGCCCAGTTTTCTGAGAAAGACCATGATGAGTCGCCGTCGGTTGACATGCCACCAATAGCCCGCCTCCCTGATGCTGAGTTCCAGCAGATGATCTTGATCCATTCGCCTGCCTTTGTTCCGGCTGATAAAATGAGCGGATTTCTGTAACTTGCCGGTATCAAAATTTCAACCATAACCTGCATTGAAACCGTTGCGGTTCGAGTTACGACAAACTCCTGGCGATCCCATCCCAGGAAAAATTATCTACAGAGATGGAACGCAGTTTCCGAGCGATCTTTTGCCTGCGGCGATGATCCCCATATCCTTCAGGATAGAGAAAATGGAGCGCCGATTCGATCTTACCAGGGAGCTGCTCCATGAACCGTGACCGATCCAAACTCATCAGACCGGCGATTTCGGGTGATTCGGTATCCACGACGTCGATGACATCCCGCAGCCCGGCGTGATTATTGCAGAGCGGTAGCACCCCGGCAGCCATGGCCTCCACTGCGACCATCCCGAAGGCTTCCGGCCACTTGCTGGGCACAATGGCAAGGCTTGCCAGAGGCAATAGACTGCCCAGGGTTTCATGGTCAAGAATGCCGGTTACCGTAATCCGCGCTCCCTCCGTTGGCGTTAGTGGGCGAAACCATCTCTCCAAATCCAGGGCTTCAACGAAATCACCGGCCCTGGAACAAGTGAGAAACATCTTGCAATCCCCCTCTATAAGCCCCCGAATCATCCCTTCAAGGTGTTCCCGATAAGATCCAAAACCGACAAACACAAACCGCACTTTAAAATTTCTATCAAAAATGGCGGGTACGGTCGCCAACAACTCTCCGACACCCTTTGCCGGCAGGAATTTGCCGAAATACAGAACTATAGGTTCATCCGGCCCGAACAAAGGCCATTTTTTCGGCAGATCGGCGTCAACAGCCCTCTGGTCGTAGCTTTCACCGGTTTGAGACAAAATGCGATGACAGGTCTGGGAATCCGCTTCAGGGGGTCGACGGATGTGCGTTGATCGCCGCCCATTTCCATTCTCCCTGATCATCCGGTCTACATTTTCAAGAAACCGCTCCCGGTTTGGCTCAAATCCCTCCGAAAGATTAAAAACCTCCGGGTCCATCCCCGGTGATACGATTTTTAACTTTTCATCAAGCCCCAACCGATCCCGATATTCTGAAAACACTTCGAGTGTCCGATGTTTTACGTATTGTGTTCCAACGAATATACGCCGTGCCTTCGAAAGCCCTTCCACTGCATAATGTAGCAATTCCGGATAGGGCACCAGGGTGTACTCCACCGCGCTGCCATGAATCTTGACATCATAGGGAACACCGGTTCCGGCAAGCGCTCTTCTGGCAATCACGGGACCGAAAAGCGCATGGTTGGTCAGTACATGGGATGCGCCCTGACCGGCGACTTTGCCAAGAACGGCCGCCGTCATCCCGATATGGGTTTCACACTCATCATCGGTCATCTCCGGTATGGTCTTGACCCTGTATCCATCATAACGATCAAAAACATAAACCGGCAAAAGCTCCCGGATATCTGGCACAACCACTCTGATGTTGCCGGAAGCAGGAGGGTTTTCCGGAAGTTCATCCCCTGGACCGAAGAACTGGTCAACAAAGGGAAGCGATTTCGCTCCGGGATCCTGGCATACCACGGTCACGGCATGCCCCTGCCGCTGCCATGCTTTGGCGATATTGGCCACATAGATATTGGATCCGGTCCCCTGCAATAGGTAGCCGTGCAGCAGAATCAGGTGCATGGGTGAATGGTTCCTTTCTTTTTTTGTGAAAATCTCTCAAAGTCATGATTATCATCACAGAAAATTCTTAATAATCCCGGAATTTTCGAACCCTGGGAGCCCCCTCCCGAATAACGAAAGGGTTTACCGATGATTATTCTACAGCAAAACAATATGTTAACTTTAAAGGAATGTCCAGGAACTTCCAAGTCACGAACCGGCTAAAACCGTCTCTGTTTGCCCATATACTGGCATCATGTTATACGCCCTCTACCGAATCCGGAAAAAAGTCGAGGAAATGCCCCGGGAGCATCCATGCCAATAATGACAAAGCGACCCTTTATCCTGTCTGCCTGTGCTTGCGCTATTTTTTGGCCGGGTGCGTTGATATTCGGTTTTCCGGGTGTACTTCGCCAATATTGGCAGCAGAATTTCGACGTCGGGAGCAGTTCGGTGGGGGGTACGGTTTTCTTTATCCTTACGGGTGCCACCTGTTTCATGTACTTGAGCGGGCGCCTTCAGGAAAAATTCGGCACTTGGAAATTGGCGGTATTCGGTTCCCTTCTGTGCGGTGGCAGCGCCATCTGGCTGGGCCGGGCCGGCAACATGACCGAAGTCAACATTTGGGCCTTTTTAGTGGGTGCTTCATCGGCCTTTATCTATCTCCCGGGGCTGACAGTGGTTCAGCACTGCTACCCGGAAAGACGCGGCCTTGCTGCAGGCTTTTTCAATATGGCGTTCGGGCTGTCTGCGGCGATTATGTCCCCTGTTTTCACCGCCATCTTATCGAGATGGGGATATAAAATGCTGACGGTCACAATCGGGATCGCTTCCCTCACGATCGGGCTGGCCGCCTCATTCCTGATCCGGTACCCAAAGAACAATATGTCAACCCAGCCATCAGAGGAACAACCGGCAATTGCCGGTCGCACTCTGAAAGAAGCCCTGAAAAGCAGGGAGTTCTGGTGCCTCTGGCTGACTTGGGTGTTTGCCGGAGCCGCTGGAGCCAGTATGCTGGTTCTGGCCACCGGATTCGGCCTGGCCCGGGGTATGAACCTTTCCAATGCCGTCATTCTGCTCACGGCGTTCAACCTGACCAACGGCTGCGGCAGATTGATCAGCGGGTATTTCTCTGACCGCATTGGACGATCCCGCACCATGGCGATCAGTTTTGGGGGGGCGGGCCTGGCGTATCTGATCATGCCGCATCTTTCAGGCCTCATACTGTGGGCAGCGCTGGCAGCGGTCATCGGGTTTGCATTTGGAACCCTGTTTGCCGTATCCGGCCCCCTGGCCGGCGATTGCTTCGGGATGGCTCATTTCGGGGCGATTTTCGGAATGGTTTTTACCGCCTATGGATTTGTTTCCGGACCCATGGGACCTTGGCTCAGCGGCTATATTCTGGACATCACCCAGGGGAACTACACCCTGGTTTTTTCCTATCTCGGTATGATGTACTGGGTGGCCACCGCACTCATTCTAATGGTCCGACCCTGGCAAGAATGCCGGATGTGATGGTATGAAACCCAAATTCCGATATCTGCGGCCTCTATATCCAAAGGAAAATCTGACAGCGACTTAAACCGTCAGGTCCGTCAACTATTATGTTCCGGGTTACAAGAGTGCCTGAACGGCGTCGCGTGCAATCTCGATGAGATGGGTGGGAAAAATGCCGGCAACAACAATCACCGCCAGCAGAGCAAAAGCCAGAATCCGGGTCGCCGGAGCCAGCACAAGGGGAGGTTGCGATTCCTTCGGTTCGTCGAGGTAGGCCGCCTTGATCACCAGTAGATAGTAGAAGAGGGAAACCACCACATTTGCCATGGCAATCAAGACCAGCACCAGGTACCCCCTCTCCATCGCCGCCTTGAAAATCAGCAGCTTGCCGGTAAATCCCACAGTGGGGGGGATGCCGGCCAGGCCAAACAGTGCCATCATGAGGGCAAGGGCCATAAGCGGGGATCTCCGGTGCAGTCCCGCCAGACGGTTCACCTCCATGTTACCGCCTCCGGCGACCATCACCAACACCATAAAACAAGTGAATTTCATGACGAGCAATGCAGGGGCATAGAAAGCGGCGGCGGTGTAACCCGATGCATTCATGCTGAGGATACCGATGAGTATGTATCCGGCCTGTGCGATACTGGAGTAGGCCATCAGTTTCTTGAAATCCTTCTGCACGATGGCCGAGAGATTTCCCACGGTCATGGTCACGATGGCCATCGCCGCCAGCACGTGGGCCAGATAGCCGCTGCCCCCGCCGGCAAGGGCCACCACCCGCAGGAGGATTGCGATGGCCGCCACCTTGGAAACAGTGGCGATGTAGGCGGTGACCTGGTGGGCGGCACCTTCATACACGTCCGGGGCCCAGAAATGAAACGGAAACACCGCAAGCTTGAAGAGAAACCCGCTCAGGGTCATGAAAAGGCCGATCATCACGGTGGGTTGGTCCATGGACCCGGGAAGGGCCTCAATCAGCCGCATCAAGTGCCCCGTCCGGGTGGCGCCGTAAAGCAGGGCCAGCCCCAAAAGCATGACCGCCGAAGCAGAGGCGCCGATAAAGAAGTATTTTAATCCTGCGGAAACCCCCAGCCGATCATCCCTGCGCAGAAAAACCAGGATATACAGGGAATAACTGGACAGTTCCAGGGCCACCCAGACGGTGAGCAAATGGACGCTGCTGGTCAGCATCATCATCGCCAAGGTACAAACCGAAAGGAGGCAGTAAAACTCTGAGTGGCGTTTCTCGGCCACCCCGTCGAGATCGGAGCAAAGAAACACCGTGAGGAAAAATCCCATGGACAAAAGGGCTTTGAAGACCTGGGAAAAAAGGTCCACCCGGTAGGTGTCCCGGAACAGGTCCCCGGAAAAGGGCACCGCTGCGATGCAGACCCCGACTGCCGCGGCTGAAAGGGAGATGGCGGTCAAATAGTCCCGCCGGCCGTCGGCGGACGCAAGGGACAGGCCCAAAAATGTCATTGCCGTGGCCAGGATAAAAAGCTCGGGAGTGAAGATCAGCCAGTTCATTGAGGCAACCCGCCTAGAAATGGTATCGACGCCGTTTGGATCATGTCAAACATGAGAAACGGAAACAGTCCGAATATCACGATCACCGCCACCAGAATCACTCGGGGGATGCCGAGAACCGGGGTGATGTCCTCAAGGTGCGAAAATTTTTCGTTTTTCGGCCCGTAGCAGGTGCGCTGCACCACCCGCAGAATAAAAAGAGCGCTGATGGCAAGGCCGCAGATCGCGGCAGCCCCTCGAAAGGGATAAACGGTAAAGGCCGAAAGAAAGACCAGCAACTCACCCCAAAAGGAGGCCAGGCACGGAACCCCTACGCCAGTGAGGGCCGCAATGATGAAATAGCTGGAGGCCACCGGCATAATTTTGCTCAATCCCCCCAATTCCGCAATGGCTTTGGTGTGGGTCCGGTCATAGATATAACCCACCGCCGAGAAGAACAGGGCGGTCATGATCCCATGGGCGAACATCTGGAATACCGCCCCGTTGAGTCCGTCGATGGTCATGGTGGCCAGCCCCAGTCCGACGATGCCCATGTGGGACACGCTGGAATAGCCGATGACGTATTTGAGGTCCTTCTGAAGCAGTCCCGCCAGGGCGCCGTAGACGATGCCCACGGCGGCAAGGGTGGCCATGAGTTCCGCCCAGTGTTCCCATCCCACAGGGCACAAAAACATCCCCAGGCGGAGAACGCCGAAGGCCCCGATCTTCATGAGTACACCGGCATGGATCATACTGACGCCGGTGGGCGCCGCCACATGCCCCACCGGTGACCAGGTATGGAAGGGCCAGACACCAGCGAGAATGCCGAAACCGATATAGAATAGCAAAAAGGCCAGCTTCTGCTGATCCGGGGTGAACGTGCCGGGCTGCATGAGAACGGTCAAGTCGAAGGTGCCCAGGCCTGAATGGACCACCAGGTAGACGATGGCCGGCAGGATCAGGGCGCTTCCGGCCAAAAGGTAAAGGGTCAGCTTCATGGCCCCGTATTCCTTGCGGGTACTCCCCCACACGGCGATGAGCAGGTACATGGGAAAAAGGGACACATCGTACCAGACGAAAATAAAAAACAGATCCATGCTCATGAACAGGCCGAAGACCCCCGCCACCAGCAAAAAGGTCAGTGCGAAAAATTCTTTGACACGGTATTCCAACTCCCACATGGTGAGTACGGCAGTGAAAAACACGATGCCGGTGAGCAGCAGCATGGGCAGGCTGAAACCGTCCACGGCGTTGTGATAGGAGATCCCCAAAGACGGCACCCATTCCAGCTTTTCAACGAACTGCAGGCCACCCGCTGCCTGATCATATCCGACGAACAACCCCAGAGAAACCGCCAGGGTGAAACCGGACATGACAGCGCTGACCCATTTGATCTCCTTTTCACGATTTTCGGGAAGAAAGAGGATGATCATCAGCCCGGCAACACAGGCCGCCAAAAGGGCAGAAAGCCAGGGAAAATTTATAAACGCCTGGGACATATTACGACCCGAATTCCACTTTTACATCAGGGTTCGCCAAAGAAAAAATAAAGGGCCAGCAGCGCCATTACCACGAACATCACCATCAGCCGGTACTGAATCATGGACGTGTGCATCCTTGAAAGAAGGCCGCCCGCGCCCACGGCGCCGCCCCCCAGCCCGTCGATGGCCCGGTCGATGAGATCCCGGTCGCCGCGGGCGCACAGTCTGGAAAATCCGCCATAAACGATGTTATCAAGAATCCAGCGGTAAAGCCGGTCCAGGTACCAACGGTTTTCGAACAACGCTTTCAGGAAAACATATCGTTCCACGAACCCCACCCGGGCAGCCCGTGGCCTTCCAAACTCGAACCATGCCAGCAAAACCCCGCCGACGCCAAGGCCAACGGCTGTAAAAAGCAGCCACGGGTGTGCTGCCATTGCTGGGTCCGGAACCGCATGCACGCCTTCCCCCAGAAACTGCGCCAGCAGCCCCTGGCCAAAACCAAGGAGCAGTGTCAAAAGGGCCAGCACCATCAGGGGAAACGCCATGGCCCCGTAACCCGAATGGCCGTGGTGTCCGTCGTGGACATGGGAGGCGGCATCCGGATCCACTTTAACGCCGGTTCCCGGAAACAAAACGATAAAAATCAATCGAAAGGTGTAGTAGGCGGTTAAAAAGGCACCGATAAGCCCTGCCCACAGCCACAGGGGATTGGGCAATTCCGCAAGGGCGCCGAGGATCAGCTCCTTGCTGAAAAATCCGGACAGCGGCGGCAATCCCGAAAGGGCGGCCGCGGCAATCACCATGCAGGTCATGGGCATTTTGAGCCGACGCCCTCCCATCCTTCCGATTTCATACATGTCGTTGCTTCCAAAGGTGTGGATGAACACCCCGGCACAGAGAAACAGCAGGGCCTTGAACCCTGCATGGGTGGTCAGGTGGAACACACCGGCGAAATAACTGCCGGCCGCCAATCCCATGATCATGAATCCCAGCTGGCTGATGGTGGAAAACGCCCAGACCTGTTTGATGTCCCTTGCCACCATGGCCATGGTGGAGGCCATGAGCATGCTGATGGTGCCGATGGCCAGAAACAGGGTCATGGCGGAAGGCGAGAGGCTGAAAAAAGGAAAAAGGCGCGCGAACAAAAATACCCCCGCCGCCACCATGGTGGCGGAGTGGAGCAGCGCGCTCACCGGAGTGGGGCCTTCCATGGCATCGGGCAACCAGGTGAGAAGGGGAAACTGGGCGCTTTTTCCGACAATGCCGCCGAAAATGAGCAGGGCCGACAGGGTGATCAGATGAGGCGTCATCTTTTCCGCGGTATCGGGTCCGCACAGGGTCAAAATATCCAGGGTACCCGTGTGGATCAGGGCCAGAAGCAAGCCCAGGAAAAAGGCCACATCTCCCACCCTCGTCATGACAAAGGCCTTTTTCCCCGCTTCGCTGGCAGAGAACTTTTCATACCAGAAGCCGATGAGCAGGTAGGAGGAAACGCCCACCAGTTCCCAGAAAATGTAGAGCTGGAGCAGATTCGGAGACAGGCTCAGGTTAATCATGGCCCAGGCAAAAAGGGACATCAATGCATAATACCGGGCGAAACCGGGATCCCCCGCCATATACCCGATGGAGTAGATTTGGACCAGAAGGGCGATGCCGGTCACGATCCCCATCATCAAAAGGCTGGTGGGATCCAGCAGAAAGCCAACGGGTATTGTCATGTCTCCGGATGACAGCCACCGAAAGGCGAATTGGATCGGCATCTCCATCTGCCAGTGAATCACGAGCAGCGCCATGGCGGAGAAAAACGAGATCGACATGGCCCCGATGGAAACAGAGGCGGACAATGCCGGCCGGTCCCGAAACAGGACAAGGATCAGCCCGAAGGCGGCAAGGGGCAGCCAGGTAGCCGGCAGAACAAGCCATAGGGTCAGGATGTCAGGTAGTTGTGTTTGCATGGTCTTTGGGTTTTTTCCCCTTCTTCCAAACTACTTTTCCACGGTTTCGTGAAATACAGCCGTGTTCCTTTATAGCCGGAGATCCGGATCCAGCACGCCGGTTTTTCGATAAGCGAACACGATCAGTACGAGTCCGATGGATACTTCCGCCGCCGCCACGGCCAAAATGAACAGCACCACGGCTTGGCCGTCCAGGTGCTGCCATTTGAGGGCGGCTCCCACAAAGGCGATGGCCGCGGCATTGAGCATGACCTCAAGCCCCAGCAGCATCATGATCAAGTTCCTCCGGGCCACCGTGCAGAACATCCCCATTAAAAAAAGGATGGACGACAGCAAAAGTATATGGCTGTAGGGAACGATCATCCGGCGTCGGCCTCCTGTGGTTTCGAATCGGTTTCCTCCTTATTACGCGCAGCGCTTGCCTCGCCCAGATGGACCACTCCGAACAACGCGATGAGCAGCAGTAAAGAGACGATCTCGATGGACAACCAGTGGTTCGCGAAAACATAATGCCCAAATTCCCTGGGAAGCGCGACCATGGCTTTCAGCGGTTCCTGCAAATTTTCGTCGGTCCGGCCCATCATCACCACCACCGCAAGGTAGACCCCGCCCAACCCCGCGGCGGGCACCCACTGCTCCCGTGGCAGGACACGCTTTTCAAACCCCTCCATATCCAGCATCATAATGATGAAGAGAAACAGAATCATGATGGCACCGGCATACACGATCACCTCCAGGGCCGCCAGCAGCGGAGCTCCCAGAAGATAAAACAGCAGTGCGCTGCCGAAAAAGGAAAAGACCAGATACACCACCGCGTGTACTAGGTTTTTCCGAGTGACGGCCAGCCCGGTGGAGATTATGGTCAGGGCGGCGATGAAATAAAATGTGATGCTGTGCAAGGTCAACCCAATGGCCTCCGTGTTTCCAAATGCGTTCTTACAGGTTTACGAACCGGCTCGGGCCCGGCGTCAGGGCATATTGCTCTTCACGTTTACCGGTTTTGCTTCTCCCTGGTGTTCTCCTTTGCCCCCGGCGTCGGTGGCGATGCCCGCATGGTCGTAGAAATTGTATTGTCGGTCTTTGCCGCAGTGATCCACCAGCAGGTCCTCTTTTTCATACACCAGGGTCAGGATGTCCCGCCGGCAGTTCTCGAAATCGGGAGTGAGCTGGATCGCCGACGTGGGGCACGCCTCTTCGCACATGCCGCAGTAGATGCAACGGCCCAGGTTGATGCGGAACCAAGTGGCAAAACGCCGTCCGTTCTCCTTTTCAGCGGATTGCATGGAGATGCAGCTCACCGGGCAGGCGGCAGAACAAAGGTAGCATGCCACACACCTTTCCGTTCCGTCCGGGTTGCGGGTCAACACGATACGTGCCCGGGAGCGTTGGGGAAGCGCCCGTTTGTATTCAGGGTATTGCTCCGTAATGGGCCTTCGGAACAGGTGTTTGAAAGTGGTGGCAAACCCCGTTCCAAGGGCTTTAATCGCTTCTTTGGGCGTCTCCATATGTCTCCGTTTTACACCGTGACGACTTTGTAAAAAAATTCAAATGAGAATAAAACATCCCGTAACCAGGATGTTGATCAACGCCGCCGGCACCAAATATTTCCAGCACATGGCCATCAACTGATCATACCGAAGCCGGGGCAGGGTTCCCCGTATCCAGATCATCACAAGCGCTACGGCGATGATCTTGACGAGGAGCCATACGGGGGGCGGCAGGAAGGGACCCCGCCATCCTCCCAGGAAAAACACCGCCACCAGGGCACCGAGGACCTGAATATGGACATACTCGCCGATAAAGAACAAGCCGAACCGCATGCCACTGTACTCGGTATGAAACCCGGCGCCCAGTTCGTTTTCCGCCTCGGGCAGATCGAAAGGAATCCGCTTGCTTTCCGCCATGGCGCTGATGAAAAAGATAACGAAGGCCACCGGCTGCACCAGAATGAAAGGATACGCGGCCTGGGCCGCCACAATCTCCACGAGGCTGAAGGATCGGGCCAGCATCACCACCGGCACGATGGAAAGCCCCAGGACCAATTCGTAGGAAATCATTTGGGCGGCACCACGAATTCCGCCGAGGAGGGCGAACTTTGAGTTGGACGCCCACCCGCCGAGGGCCACCCCGTAAACGCCGAGGGATGAAAGTGCAAAGATGTAGAGCAACCCCACGTTGATGTCCGAAATGACCATGGGAACCTGCCGACCCCAAAGGGTGACGGCATCCCCGAAGGGCACCACCGCGAACATGAGCAGAGCCGTTACGGCCACCACCACCGGGGCGAAAAGGAAAATGGCCCGATCCGCTGCGGCGGGCACGATATCCTCCTTGACCAGCATCTTGACGGCATCGGCCATGGGTTGGAGGAGGCCGAACAATCCGGCCCGGTTGGGGCCCAGGCGCACCTGGAACCTTGCCAGCAGTTTTCTCTCGGCCCATACCAGATAGGCGGCCAGAAAGAGAAGCACCCCCAAAACCAGGCCCATCTTGATCAAAAGCAATACAAATCCGGCAATCCAGACCATCATGGCGTTACCATGTCGCTTGTTTTATTTATCTGTTCCCGGGAGATCCACAAAGGCTCCCGACCCACCTTTTGCCAGTCGGTTCGGTGGTGCCGCGGCAGCACCAGGACCCCTTTTGCCATGTTGTGTTTCACTACGAGGATAACCTCCAAGCTCCCGGATGCAAGGGTCAATTGAATCCTGTCGCCGTCTGAAAACCCCATGGCCCTGGCATCGGCGTCATGGATATAAAGAACGGGGGAAGACTCATTCTCCTCAAGGCATGCTGCATGCCGGCTGAGTTCTTCGGTGCCGAAGGTTGCTTCCGTGGTCACCATTGTGAAGCCATCATCCGGGGCGTCTTCGGCCGTTGAATCCATTCCCGTGAACGGCGCGTAGGGATCGGCTGCGGAAACCCGAATCCCCTCAGGAGGAATTTCGCCGGGCATGGGAATTTTCGGATGGATCTCCCCCAACCAGGTGCCGGGCGAACCCACCGCCCCATCTTTCATGGGCGACGCCGGAAGGCCCACCAGCCGGCACAACAGTTCGTGGGCCGGTTGGGCCGATCCTCCGGGAACATCGTGTCGGAAGGTCCGGGGGGGATGACCGCCCCCTCCGGTTTCCAAAACCGGGCTGCCGGCGGCAAACCCCGGCAAGGCCCGCTGGACCCTGCCTTCTTGATTGATGAACATGCCCCCGGTCTCGAAAACGGTGGTGGAGGGAAGAAACAAGTCTGCCATTTCCCCGACAGACGAGGCCAGATAGTCCACCACCACTAAAAGTTCCAGCGCTGCAAGGGCGCGCTCGACCCGCGCAGGGTCCGGAAAATACCACAGGGGGTCGTTTTCCACAAGGATCAGCGCCTTGATCCGGCCGCCTTCGATCCCTTCTATAATGGATTCCAAAGAGGGCGTACCCCCTGCGCCAAGGGCTGCGGCAAAACTGTTGGCCCCCGGCATGAGGTAAAATAGGCCGGCGTGCGGTTTGTCCAGACCCATTAGAACGGAGAGCGCCGCAGACATCCGGACCGCCGCCACAGGGGCAAGGTCGGTGCCGCAGATGATTACCGGCCGGCGGCTCTTTTTGAGCGCATCCGCAACGGATGCCGCGGCGTCTAGTGCTGCCCCGGTTTCACCCGCTTCCAGAAGATCCTCGCGAAAACGCGCCGCCAAGTGGCCTATCGTTTCAGCTGCCGCAGGACCGGTGGTCTCGCAAATCAGGGCGGCGAGAAAATCGGCCATCTGTCCGGGGTACAAGGGCAGGTGGCGAAACGCCATGGGCAAATCCACTGGCCGCGGATCCACCAGGACGACCTCGGCGCCGTTTCGATGGGCCTGACGCATGGCCATGGCCACCATGGGTGCCTCTCCCAAAGGGTCCGTTCCCACGGCCAGGACAAAATCAGCCGAGGGGATCTCCGCAAGGGAAACGGCCTGATCCGGCCCCAGACAGGCGACAGCGGTTTGCAGCTTTTCCGCCAAGGCCGCATCCGTGAAACAGGAAGGACCGGTCCAGCGGTTCAACCGACAGGCATATCGGGCCGCCGCAACGGTCTCCAGGGTGCTGCGGTGAGACACTGCCACCGCCACGGCTTCCGAACCCGCCTTGCCGGTGATTTCTCGGATTTTCAAGGATAGCGCTTCCATGACGGTAAACGAATCGGTTTTCTCTCCACCCATGAGCGGTGACCTTGGCCGCCCCGTGTCGCCGGTAAAATGAAAGCCGTACCTTCCCCTGTCGCAGATAAAATGTCCGTTAACGGACCGATTGAACCGGGCCTCCTGTCGCACAATCTCCCGATACCGGGCACTGGCCACGGTGTTGCATCCCAAGGCGCAGTGGATGCAGATCGAATCCGATCTCTCGAAATCCCACCTGCGGCCTTTGAACCGGGAAGGTTTGTCCGTATACACCCCCGTGGGACAGATATCGATGAGGTTCCCGGAAAAGGGACTTTCTAGGGTGCCGTCCTGTCTGCGCCCGAAGTAAACGCGGGAGCCGATGCCCAGAACCCCCAAGTCCTCATACCCCGCAAATTCCCGGTAAAAGCGGGTGCAGCGGTAACACTGAATGCAGCGGTTCATCTCGTGCCGAACCAAGAGGCCCAGATCCTGGTCCACGTGGGTTCTCTTCTTCCCGCCGTACCGGCGTTGCCCGTGCCCGCCGGAAACGGTCATCTCCTGGAGCAGGCAATGTCCCCCTTCGTCACAGACCGGGCAATCGTGTGGATGGTTGACCATGAGCCACTCGATGACGCTCTTCCGAAAGGCGACCGCCTCCGGGTCCGTGGTGGAGACCACCATGCCGTCGGCCACATCGATCATGCAACTCATCTGGATGCCCGGGCAGTAACCTTCCACCACTTTTACCGCGCAGACGCGGCAGGCTCCCACTGCGCCCAGGGCAGGATGGTAGCAGAACCTGGGAATCATGATGCCCAGGCGTTCGGCAGCCGCTATCACCTTGGTGCCTTCGGGCACTTCGACTTCATGATGGTCGATGGTCAGTATCGGCATAAATATCGTTGTCGTTTCCCCCGCAGCACCTGTTGCCGTCGGGCTTTTGTATTCCCGGACCGCCGTCCCATGATGGCGCGGCACGATGGGAAAATCTTGTTTTACGCTCCGGTCTCACTCCCGCTTTTGAAAGGGACAGCCCTTTTCCTCTATATGGCGAACCACTTCCGCCTCAAAATGGTCGAGGAGTCCCTCCACGGGGGCGGCGGCCCCCGGTGCAAAAGCGCAGTAGGCATGGGAAAGCTGACCGCACATCTTTTTGAGCAGCGGGATGTCTCCAGTGCTTCCCCGCCCGCTTTCGATCCGCCGCAGGACATCCAGCATATAGGGGATCCCCTCCCGGCAGGGCGTACACCATCCGCAGGATTCCCGCGCGAAAAACTCCATAAGATTCACGGTGGCCGCCACAAGGCAGGTCTTATGGTCGAATACCATGATGGCCCCGGTCCCCAGGCGGTGTCCGGTATTGCGAAGGGACTCGAAATCCATGGGGATGTGATAGAACTCCTCGGACAAAAAACAGGTGGATGCCCCGCCGGGAAGGCAGGCTTTGAACCGTGATCCTTCCACCATGCCGCCGGCATGCACCTCAATGATCTCGCTCAAGGGAATTCCCAGGGGAAGCTCGTAGCATCCCGGGCGTTTGACCTTTCCGCTGACCCCGAAAAGCTTGGTCCCGGCGCCTTCCTCCGTCAGCGCCAGGCTTTTGAACCAGTCCGCACCATTGCGCACAATGTGGGGCAGGCAGCATAGGGTCTCCACATTCTGGACCAGGGTGGGTTTGTCCCACAGCCCCTTTTCCGTGGGATAGGGGGGGGGCTGCTTGGGATTGGGCCGGTTTCCCATGAGCGCGTTGATTTGGGAGGTCACCTCCCCGCAGATGTAACGCCCGCCGCTTCGGTGGACCACGATGTCAAAATGGATCCCGCTGCCCATGATGTCATGACCGAGGAGCCCTTCCTGCCGGGCGATTTCGGTCTCCCGCTCCAGGATTCGGGCCGCCCCCTCGTACTCGGGACGGATGAAGATAATACCGTTTTCGGCGGATATGGCCAATCCGGCGAGGATGAGCCCTTCGATGAGCATGTGGGGATCGGCATGGATCATGACCCGGTCCTTGAAGGTGCCCGGCTCCATTTCATCCGCATTGCAGACCACATACCGGGGATGGGGCGCATCGTCGGCCACGGTTTTGACTTTCAGTCCCGCCGGGAATGCGGCGCCCCCCCGGCCGAGGAGCACGGCGTCGATGAGGGTCTGCTTTACCGCTTCCGGATCTCGATCGGCCACCGCTCCGGCAAGGGCCTCATACCCGCCGCTGGTCCGGTATTCTTCAAGGGTGGCGATGCGGTCCGGCCGCCGATTCTGAAAGAGGATCTGTGGGTAGTTCCGCGTCACGTCAGTCGGCTTCCTTTCGCAGCCGTTCCAAAATTTCGTCCAGTTTTTCCGGTGTCAGAGGGCCGTAGGCTTTTTTGTTGATGAGTACCGCGGGAGACCGGTCGCAATATCCGATGCAGCAGACGGGCAAAAGCGTGAACAGGCCGTCCGCAGTGGTCTCCCCCAACCCGATATTGAGCTTCTCAATGAGATAATCCCGCAATGAGGTGTAGCCGCCGTCCAGCCAGCAGACCAGGCTGTCACACACGTGGATCACGTATCGGCCCACCTTTTCCCGGTAGATGAAGGTATAGAAGGTGGCCACCTCTTCTACCTCCATGTGGGTCATGCCTAAAAGACCGGCCGTTTCCGCCACCGCCTCGTCTGTAAGCCAGCCGTAGTGGTCCTGCAACGCCATCATCACATCCACCACCAGCTCCCGTGGATGCGCCGCATCTTTGACCTGCGTTTCCAGATTCTCCCTTAGCGCTTCAGGTATCACAGAATTCCAATCTTTCTCTATCTAACGACAATCTATTGGTTATAGACGTGTCTGATTCAGAAATAAGTCCCGCCAAGGCGGGATTGACCAAGGACGCACAAAAGACACGCGGTTACCGGCAAGACGAACTGCTGTACGTCGCAGTCGGATAACCCGCCGAGGACGCCGCTAACTGTCCGCCGTAGCCGGACGGGAAAATAGACCATTTCTGGTTGGAAACTACCGGTCGATATCCGGCATAATATAGTCCACAGACCCGATGATAGCGATGAGATCCGAAATGCTCCACCCCATGGCCATCATGGGCAGCACCTGAACGTTGGCAAACCCCGGTGTCCGGATGCGAAGCCGGTAGGGATATCCCACCCCATCGCTCACCACATAGTATCCCTGCTCCCCCCGGGGAATTTCACAGGAAGCATATGCTTCTCCCGACGGAATTTTAGGGCCTCGGGTGACATTGTTGAAATGATGAATCAGGCTCTCGATATCGGACAGCATCTCCTTTCGAGGGGGAATCACATACCGGTAGTCGTCACTCACCGTGCGTCCGGGGGGCATCCCCTCGGCTGCTTGCCGGATGATCTTCAGGCTTTCCCGCATCTCTTCCACCCGCACCAGATACCGGGCGTAACAATCACCTTCGATGGCCGTGGGAATGTCGAAATCAAAAGCCTCATATCCCGAATAGGGAAACGCTTTTCTCAGGTCCCATGACAAGCCGCATGCCCTCAAATTCGGCCCGCTCACCCCCCAATCCATGGCATCATCGAGGGAGATACGTCCGACCCCTTGGGTCCTGGCCTGGAAGATCACGTTTTTCGTGACCAGGGCTTCATACTCCGCCAACCGCGCTGGAAAGATGCGGATAAAGTCATCCACCTTTTCCCGCCACCCATCCGGCAGGTCCGCAGCCACCCCCCCGATCCGGAACCAGGAAGGATGGAGACGGCCGCCGGTGATCATCTCGACGATGTCCAGGATCATCTCCCGTTCGCGGAAAGTGTAGAATGTGGGGGCCATGGCGCCCACATCGTGGGCCATGGTACCGAAGAACACCAGGTGGTTACTGAGCCGGAACAGCTCGCTGATCATCACCCGAATAAACTGGGCCCGGTCAGGCACCGCGATGCCCGCCAGTTTTTCCACCGCCATGACATAGGGCAGGTTGTTGGCCGCCCCGGCCAGGTAATCCACCCGGTCCGAGTACGGAATGAACTGGTGCCAGGTCTGGCGCTCCCCGATCTTTTCCGCCCCCCGGTGGTGGTACCCGATCTCCATTTCGAGACCGGTGATCTCCTCGCCGTCAAGAGTGGCGACGTAACGCATGAGCCCGTGGGTGCTGACATGGTGGGGCCCGATGTTGAGTATCATCTCGCCCCCGCTGCCCGAAGAGGGGATGAAGTCCCCGCCGTCCCTGGGCTGGCGGTCCACGGCGTCCTGACGCGTGTAGGGCCCGTGCTCGGTGGCGCGCCCCAAATACCCCTTTTGCAGGGGATGGCCCTGCCAGTCGTCGGGCATGAGGATCCGGCGAAGATCGGGATGACCGTCGAACCGAATCCCGAACATGTCGTACACCTCCCGTTCGTACCAATTCGCGGAAGGCCACAAGCCGGTGATGCTGTCGGCACTGGGGTTTTCGCCGCCAAGGGGTGTTTTGATCCGCACCCGACGAGCGGTATCGAATGATAGAAGGGAATACACCAGGGTGTAACCGGCGGGATTCTCCGTCCGGTTGCGACGGCGGGCGGATTCGTCCACAGCGGTGAGATCCTCCAGGCGTCTGAATAGCCCCCCCGCCCCGTCGGTTTTGAGATATTCCAGCAGATCTATTACGCATTCAGAATCCACCGTGTAGGTGGGCATGTCGGTTGCGGACAGTGCCGGACGGACGGCCTCCCCGAACCGATTCTTCAGGGCGGCCGTCAGGTCTCCGGCGGTGGCGTCCATATCGATGGCGGCCGGAGGGGGCGTCCACATGAGGTCGTCACGGCTCTCTGGAAATTGCGGAGGAACATTGGCGCTTCCCCTTAAGGGAATCCCCTCCATACCCGGGCCTCTGGCGTCCCTGGCCTTGGAGGTGCCGTCCACAAGAACCGGGGAGACGGTCCCTTGGGTACCGTCTCCCATATGGAAGATCTTGCCGGTTGGTTTTTCCTCGAAGATCTTTTCCTGAAGAAGGGTCAGCCCGTGCAAAACGGCCTCGGGCCGTGGGGGACATCCGGGAATGTAGACATCCACCGGAAGGATCTGATTCACACCCTGGACCACGCTGTAAACGTCGTACATGCCGCCGGTATTGCAGCAGGACCCCATGGAGATCACCCATTTGGGTTCTGGCATCTGCTCATAAAGCCTCAGCACCACCGGCGCAATTTTTTTGAACACCGTCCCGGACACGATGAGCAGATCGGCCTGCCTGGGGGAGGGCCGCATCACCTCGGCCCCGAACCGTGCCAGATCATACCGGGAGGTCAGGGCCGTGGCTTCCTCCACAAAACAGCAGGAAAGGCCGAAAAACATGGGCCACAGGCTGCGCGACCGGGCCCAGTTGATCAGGAGGTCGGCAGGTTTTCTCAAATTTTCCAATAGGGTCGGGTTCAATTTCCCTTGGATTTCGGGCCCCACTCAAGTCCTCCCCTGCGCCAGATATAAACCAGCCCCAACAGCAGCACGATAATGAAAAAGGCGATCTGGAAAAAACCCTGCCAGCCGAGATCCTCACAGGCCGCCGCCCATGAAAAGATAAAGGCCCCCTCCACATCGAATATCAGAAAAAAAATCGCCACGAGAAAAAAAGGAACGGGATACCGGAGACGTGCGGTGCCGGTGGGAATGATGCCGCTTTCATAGACCCGCAGCTTTTCGGTTCGGGGTTTTTTCTCTCCGGCCCACGAAGAGATCAGATGCATGGCCACCATCAGCCCGACCACCAGAAGGCAGAAGATCACCAGGCTGAACATGCCGGGATGCCATGGTGAAAAGAGATCGGTGTTGGAAACGGGATTCATAGAGAATAGTTATTTACCACTTTTTCAGGTTCAAGGAAAGGCGTTCCGACGCTCAAACAGGCGTGTTTAAGTAGATCGACCGCTATTTTTTCTTGCCATGTTTGTGGTGCCAGCCCCAGTTCTCATAGTACTCCCAGCTTGCAATTTTGTTCAATTCCTTGATCTGATGGTCCTTTTCAAGCATCAGACAGCGCATTACATCCCCGATGGAAAGCATTCCGATGTACGTTTCGTCCTCTTTTATAAGGATATGGCGAATAAACAGCCCGATAAACATCTCTTGAAGCTTTACCAAAGGGGTATCCATGGATACGCTGATCAGGGGGGAGACCATATGGTCTCCGATCTTATCCCGTTTGGGATCGAACCCTTCCTCGATGCTGTTGCGCAAAAAATCCCGCTCGGTCCAGATCCCCACAAGGGTACCCTCTTTTTCCACTAGAATCGCACCAATTTTCTGGGAGACCATCTGCTGCACGCTTTCGAAAATGGGGGTATCGTAGGGAACGGAGATGAGGCGGCGGGTTTTCTCGCTCAGAATGTCTTCAGCGGTTTTCATGAGAGCCCTCCCTTCAGCCGGAGTGGCAGCCGGATGATGACGTATGGGAATATTATATTATTTATATGTAGATAGCATGTTATTACATGTCAACGAGATATTTCAGCAACCTGAAGTCCTTGTGAAGCACACTATGGCCGCCGATTCGGGAGAACCTGGAATAAATGCCCGATGAGCGGTTATCCGGCATTGACACCGGTTTAATCGGTCATATTATTACCTATTCTTCTCATATTGTATTTCTGGGGGATTTGGCGATAACCCGGAATTCAACCAAAAAAATGAAACAATTCAAAGACATACCCGCCCTTTTAGATAATATTGCGATAGACTCCGGATCCTTTGCGATCCCTTACCATGCATCGATGACAGAAAACCGTCATGAAAATATAACGCACCGGACCCGAGCAGGTCAGGCTAAAACCTCTATCTGAAAGATGGGACTCCAAAGTGACGGAACATCAACCATCCAAACGTAACAAAAAGGCGACGATCATTTCCTGGAGCATCACGTCGCTTTTGGCTGTGATCATCGTGGTGGTTGTGGCGTACGCCTACAACCGGGACGCGGCTGAACCCGAGGCTCCAAACAAGAAACTGGCCAACGTGGAGGTGGCGACCATCGTGGCCGGCGAGCATCGGGAAACCCTCACCCTACCGGCGCGGCTTACAGCGGACCGGGTCGCCACAATCAGCTCCGAGTTCGGCGGCATTCTGGCCAAATGGCTGGTGGACGAAGGCAGCGAGGTGCAGGTCGGTCAACTGGTGGCGGAACTGGATACGGAATCCATCGATACCAACCTGGATGAACTCAAAGCCGCGCTGGAAACCGCCCGTAAAAATGTCAAACTGGCACAGATCAGCAAGGAAAGTGCCGAGGTCGGACTGGAAAACACGCGCAAGCAGGCGAACCTTCAGGATCTGGGCCTTGCCGCCGCGAAATCGGAACAGGAGTTGGCACGAGCTGAATTCCGCCGGATCAACCACCTGGTGCAGAAAAAAGTAGTAGACATGGCACGCCTGGACACCGTGAGAAACGCATTGAATCAGGCCGATCTGGCGGTTGCCCGGTCGGAGGAGGCGATTGCCAGCGCCCGGCTGAGTGTTCGGGATGCGGAGGTGCAGATTAAGCAGGCCCAAACCAATTATGACCTGGCCAAAGCCCGTATCAAAGAACTGGATGCAGCCATGGCATCATTAAAGGTCAACCAGAACAAGGCTTTTCTAAAGGCCCCCATCTCCGGAAGGATCGAGGAGCATCTGGTGGAACCCGGCGAGGTAGTGGGAACCGGGGACCCCCTGGCCCGGCTATATGACCTCAGCTACATGCGGGCGACGGTGAATGTCCCCGACCGGTATGTGGCGTTTCTGGACCCGGACAACCCCGCCACCCGGGCGTACGTGGAAATGAACACACCCGGCGCCCGGCAAGAGATCCGGACGCAGCTGATCCTGCCCGGGCTTCCCAAACTCACCGGCGGTTCGGGGTCGGACGTCACCTTAGATACCACGATCGCACGGATCGCCCAGTCTTCCGATCCGGAAAGCAACACCTTCAAAGTGGAACTGCGGCTGAAAAATCCCGGTGAGGCCTTGAGGCACGGTATGATCGCCAGGGGTCGGATTGAATATCTGTATTATCCGAAGGCGATCAACATTCCGGTCAAATCGGTACAGGTAACCGACGAGGGACCGCGCGTTCTGACGGTAGAGGCAATGGACGGCCGGGAGATTATTCGGATACGTGAAATCGAACCCATATCCGTTGAAGGACCGCGTCTGCTGGTGGGCAAAGGACTCACTGCCGGGGAGCGCCTGGTTGTGGCCGGCTGGAAGGGACTCGTGACCGGAGAAGAGGTCAATGTCATCGTGGAGGACGGCAAGTTCAAGGGTGCCGAACCGGGGACAGAAGGGAAGTAGCCGGAAAGCTCACCGACACCGCCCGTTGGAATGATCTGAACAGGAGTAAAAACAGCATTGCAAGTCACCCGTTTTGCCATCAAACATTTTATGGCCGTGCTGGTCATGTGTCTGGGGATCATCCTCATCGGGGGGGGGACCTATATCCAGATGCCCCGGGAAAACTTCCCCGACGTCAAAGTTCCGGTGGTGACGGTGACCACTGGGCTGGAGGGCGCCAACCCCACTGATGTGGAAACCTCCATCACCATCCCACTGGAAACAGATCTGGACGGGGTGGAGGGACTGGAGGAGTTGAAAAGCACCTCCTCCGAAGGCCTCTCGGTCATCACTATCGAATTCGACCCGGAGGTGGACACGGAGGTGGCCCTTTCCCGCATCCGGGACGCTGTGGACAAAGCCAAGGCGGATCTCCCCCCCGACGCAGACGAGCCGGTGGTCAAGGAATTTTCCTTTTCCGGGGATGTGCCGGTAATGGTCCTCAACGTGGTGGGCAGTGAAAAGGTCGCCCTTTCACAGCTTCATGAGTTGGCGGAAAAGATCGAAGATACCCTCAAACGGATCCCCGCCGTTCTGGACATCAAGCTCCGGGGCGAACGGGAACGGGAGATTCTAGTAGAGGTGGATCCAGAACGGCTCCGGTTTTATAAACTGACCCTTGCGCAGGTACAATCGGTGCTGTCCGGCACCAACCGCAACGTCAGCGCCGGGGTGGCGGAGGGTCCCACCAACCGCATCGTCATGCGGGCTCCCGGTGAGTTCGAAAACCCGGCGGACATATTCAACCTCATCGTGGGCACTGCCTCTGACGGGACCCCCATCTATATGCGCAACCTGGCCATGGTCCGCTACAGCTTCGAGGATGAAAAATCCCGCGCCCGTCACTACAATTTCGCGGCCGGAGATGGAGAATCCTCCATCAATCGATATGCGGCACCGGAGAAATCGATCACCATCGAGGTGATGAAAAAGGATGGGGAAAACCTCCTTGAAATGTCCGATGCTGTAAAAACAGCGGTCAGGGAGCTAGACCTGCCCGATGATGTGAACGTGACGATCTCCCTGGACCAAAGCAAGGATGTAAGGATGATGCTGTCCGATCTGGAAAACGGCATCGGCACCTCACTTCTGCTGGTCCTGATGGTCATTTTCGTCGGGCTGGGAATTCGCAACGCCGTTTTGGTGGCTTTTGCCATTCCATTTGCCATGCTCATCTCCATCGTGGTGCTCAATCTGTTTGGCATCACCCTCAACATGATCGTACTCTTCTCTCTGATCCTGGCCCTGGGCATGCTGGTGGACAACGCCATCGTCATCGTGGAAAATATCTACCGGCACTACTGTATGGGTCTATCCCGGCCCCAGGCTGCACTGAAGGGCACTTCGGAGGTGGCATGGCCGGTGATCACATCCACGGCCACCACTGTTGGCGCCTTCTTTCCCATGGTATTCTGGCCGGATGTCATGGGCGAGTTCATGAGCTTTCTCCCCAAAACCCTGATCATCGTTCTGCTGTCCTCGCTGTTTGTCGCGCTGGTGATCAACCCGACCCTTTGCGCCCTTGTGATGAAACGCAAACCGGGGGCCGAGCTCAAGATTGATCCTGAAACCCGCCGGCCCAACTACAAGGTGGTGGTGATCTACGGAAAAATGCTGGCGTTCATGTTAAAGCGGCCCATCTGGACCCTGACCACCGCCGGCGTACTCCTGGTTTTGGTGCTGACCTTGTACGGGGTGTTCGGTGCGGGAACGGAGTTTTTTCCCAACCTGGATCCCAACACCATTTTGACCAGCATCAAACCCCCGGAGGGGATCAGCATCGAGGAATCGGACCGGCTCAGCCGACAGCTCGAAGAGCGGATTTTCGGCCGGCCCGGATCCGGGTTCGATTCGCCGGTCCAGAACCTTAAGTATGCCAGCGTCACCGTCGGGCTGGGCAGCGGCGGCGGATTCGGTGAAGAGAGCACCGGTCCCGTCAAAACCAGAATCCAATTTGTAGACCGGGATTACCGGACCGAAAGCACTTCCGACACCCTGGCCGAGATTCGCAACCGAATCGAGGGCCTGGATCGGTCGGGAAGACGAATCACCCATCCCCTGTACGGAGCGGAATTCGACGTGTTCACGCCCCAGGAGGGACCGCCAACCGGAAAGCCGATCTCCATCGACATCTACGGGGACAACCTCAACCGGATGACCCTGGTCATTAATGACATGAAAAAAATCATGTCGGCCACCAGCGGCGTGGCCAAGCCCACAGATGATGCGGCAACGGCCCAGCCCACCCTGGAATGGCGCATCGATCGGGCGCGGGCCGGTATGTTCGGCCTGGACCAGTCCCAGGTGGCGAGCATCTTGCAGCTGTCGGTGGGCGGCATCCGCAGCGGCACCATCGGGCATGGCGACAATGAGCAGGATATCCTGTTCCGGCTTCCCGCCGCCTACCGGCTGGACACCAACCAGCTGTCCAACGTCACCATTCCCACGGCGGGCGGCGGGTCGGTTCCCATTGTATCGGTGGCTTCCGCCGAACTGGTGCCGGGGCCTGTCAATGTCAACCATTTCGACCGCAAGCGGGTGTTAAATGCAGGGGCTGAGGTGCACCCTTGGATCCGGACGGACGCCGATGTCAGGGCCCGTTTCCAGGCACGGGTTGGCAATTACACGTTTCCCCCCGGCATCACTCACCGTTTCGGTGGGGCCGCCGAGGAGCAGGAAAAATCCACACAGTTCCTCGTCAAAGCGTTTTATATCGCCATTTTCATCATCAGCATGGTGCTGGTGGTCCAGTTCAATTCGGTGCTGGTCCCCATGATCGTCATGGCCACCGTGGTGCTCTCCCTTATCGGCGTGTTCACCGGTTTGCTGGTCTTCAACATGCCCTTTGGCATCATCATGAGCGGCATCGGCGTGATCAGCCTGGCCGGGGTGGTCGTCAACAACGCCATCGTACTGCTGGATGCCATCGGCAAAATCCGGAAAAAAACCAATTCAGTATATGAAGCGGTGGTCACAGCTGGCATGATCCGTTTCCGTCCGGTTCTGCTCACGGCGGTCACGACGATTCTCGGTCTCTTTCCCATGGCCTTAAAGTTTAACATCGATTTCGCCAACCTGACCTATCAGTACAACACCGAATCGTCCCAATGGTGGCAGTCCATGGCGGTGGCCATCATATTCGGCCTACTGCTTTCCACACTGCTCACGCTGGGGGTCGTGCCCACGCTGTATCTCCTTTACAGCCGGTTCCGTCTCTGGTTGTTCAGGATCATGAACTGGAACCTCGACCGGGAGATGGATATCATGGGACTGGTGGACGATCTGGAGGCGACCCGGGCAGCCCGGGAACCCGCCGGTTGACACCGATAGCCGTATCCTGTATCAGACGATGTCACTGACCGGCCGGAGGCAATTGCTTAATGCGGCCGATGCGTTATATTAAAAGGAAACAACGATCCCGCCACTGGCTGCGGGTACCGATGACCCACAACAAATATGGAGCATGCCATGTTAAAAACACACGATTATAAAGTGGCCGATATTTCCCTTGCTGATTTCGGCCGCAAGGAGATTGAAATTGCTGAAAAAGAGATGCCGGGACTCATGGCCACCCGGGAGAAATACGGCCCTGAAAAACCCCTTGAAGGGGTTCGGATCATGGGCAGCCTCCATATGACCATCCAGACCGCCGTCCTCATCGAAACCCTTGCGGAACTCGGCGCCAGCGTCAGATGGGCATCCTGCAACATCTTCAGTACCCAGGACCATGCCGCTGCAGCCATCGCGGCCCGGGGCATCCCGGTATTCGCCTGGAAAGGGGAAACCCTGGAGGAATACTGGTGGTGCACCAAGGAGGCGATTACATGGCCCGACGGCTCCGGTCCCCAACTCATCGTGGACGACGGCGGCGATGCCACGCTCTTGATGCACCGGGGATACTATGCAGAGGAAAAACCGGAAATCCTGGAGGAACCCACGGACAACCCCGAACTTCAGATCATCAACGCTCTGCTCAAAGAAGTGCTGGCCGCGGACAACCAGTTCTGGCATCGGCATGTGGCGGAATGGAAAGGTGTCTCCGAAGAGACGACCACCGGTGTACACCGGCTTTATCAGATGATGGAAAAGGGGGAGCTGTTGGTCCCCGCCATCAATGTCAATGACTCGGTGACCAAGAGCAAATTCGACAACGTCTACGGCTGCCGCCACTCTCTCGTGGACGGCATCAAACGTGCCTTGGATGTTCTGGTTTCCGGAAAAACTGCCATGATCTGCGGGTACGGGGATGTGGGCAAGGGATCCGCCGAAGCGCTTCGCAACGAAAGAGCCCAGGTAATGGTCAGCGAGGTGGACCCCATCTGCGCCCTGCAAGCCTGCATGGCCGGCTACAAGGTGACCACCGTAGAGGACGCCCTCCCCGTGGCGGACATTTATGTCACCACCACCGGGAACTGTAATGTGATCACCATCGAGCATATGGAAAAGATGAAGGATCAGGCCATCGTCTGCAATATCGGCCACTTCGACAATGAAATCGAGGTTGCGGCCTTAAACCGCTACCCGGGCATCGTGAAAGAGGAGATCAAGGGGAGCGACTGCCCGGTTCACCGATACACGTTCCCGGACGGACATTCGATCTTTCTGCTGGCGGAGGGTCGCCTGGTTAATCTAGGGTGTGCCACCGGCCATCCCAGTTTCGTGATGAGCAACTCCTTTACTAATCAGACCCTGGCCCAGATCGATCTGTGGCGTAACCAGGACCGCGGTATCGACGTGTACCGGTTGAGCAAGGAGTTGGACGAAGAGGTGGCGCGTCTGCATCTTGCCAAGCTGGGCGCCGTATTGACGAAAATGACAGAGGAGCAGGCCGACTATATCGGTGTGCCGCTGGATGGCCCTTATAAGCCGGAGCATTATCGGTATTAACGATAGTTTATTCGAATAGATGGCAGTTTCAATAGAATAAACAACGCATTTCGTCTGGAATCGAGCGAAATCCCTTTTGGGTTCAAGTGAAAAAGAACCCATAAATAACCCTATAAGATACAAACCCCATCCCCCATGATCAGATTTGGGGAATGGGGTTTTTTAGGATCATTTGTAGCGGTCAGCCAGTTCTTCATAGTAAACCGCCCCGGAACGTTTCCCTCTCTTCCTGCATCCGCTGGCATAAATCGAGCATTTCTCCCTGAGCACGGCCACTGCCGCCTCCCGCTGGTCGCGGGTTAAGGGACACTGGTCAATCACCTTTACAAGGGAACGGATCCGGTAGCGGTCGAGTCCCGCCATCTTCGAGAGCTGATCCGGGTGCCCGCCCCTTTTGACGATCTTGGGGATTTCGATGAGCCCGATCTTGTACCGACAGCCGATCCGGAGCCAGAGATCGTAGTCCTCGCATGCCGGAAGGGTCTCGTCGAAAAGCCCCACCGCATCCAGAAGGGGAAGGCGCATCATTACCGCCGACGGACTCACCAGGCAAAGAGCGAGGCTTTCCTTAAAAATGATGCCCGATGGTTTTCGGTGCCGTTTTTTGGGATTGACCCGGACGCCGTTTCGAATCCAGATCTCTTCGGTCTGGCAGATTGAAAGGTCCGGATGATTGGATAAGAAATCGACCTGCAGGGAGAGCTTACCCGGCAGCCAAAGGTCATCCGAATCGAGGAGGGCGATCAGGTCGCCCTTCGCTGCAAGGATCCCCCGGTTCCGAGCGGCGCTCACTCCCCGGTTGGCCTGACGGATAAGCCGGATCCGGTCCCTGTAGGCCGATAGGACTTCACCGGTATCGTCCGTGGAGCCGTCATCCACAACAATGAGTTCGAAATTGGGGTAATCCTGTTCGAGTACCGATGCTACCGCGTCTTTCAAGGTCCAGGCGCGGTTGTACGTGGGGATAACGACGCTGACTTTCGGAAGTGGTTTCATCAAAAAATCATGCCGCAAGAAACGGTTTTAGCGGCCTTTTTTCAGCACTTTCAATCCGTAAGGGCACACCGCTGAACAGATCCCGCAGTTGTGCCCTTTGTGAAGGTGGAAGTAGTGCTCCTTTTTCCATCGATCGCATGCCATGACATCCAGGATCTCTTTCCGCGGCACGCCCGCGGCCCAGGCCTTGCCGCTGAGCGCCCGGGCTGGGCAAGCCTCCACGCAGCGTCTGCATTTTCCGCAGTACCCCCTTTCGACGGCCGGTGCGCAGGACAATCCCATATCCACGAAAACCGTACCCAGCCGGATCCACGATCCGAAAGGGCGTGTGATCAGTTGGCAATGTCGGCCCACCCAGCCCAAACCGGCCCTTGTGGCAGCGGTTTTCTGGGGGAAATCGCCCCGTATGCGTACCGTGTCCGTACGCTCTGAAGCCGCCAGGGCCAGAGCTCGGATGCCCTGACTTCGGAATTTCCCGGCCAGGGCTTCAGAAAGTGCATTGATACGGCGATTCACGCGGGCATACTCGTCGGCATAGGCCCGGTTGGGACCGTCCTGAATGCCGGCCATGATCTGTGGGTTCATCGGGATGGCAAAAGAAACTGCCCGGGAAAATCCCCCGCCCGTGTCATCCCTGGGAGTTTCAAACTCCACAAGATCGGCCGCACCCCAAAGCGTTATTCCGCTCTCCTCCATCCATCGGACCAGCCAGTTGGGGGCTTTTTCAATCGTGTCGGACAATTGCGTCTCCAGCTAAAACAGTTATCACCTTCATCACGTGTGTGGGCATTCACCCAAGCAGTGGTTTCCGGTCCGCACACAATACAAACATTTATGGAACCCATACCAGTCGGAAACCCAGATCATCCGTATGGTCAAAGGGCATGTAGCGGAGCCGATTCGCCGAACGGCAAAACCTTGAAAAATCACGATGCCCCCCGCCTCGATTCACCCGGATCCGCCCCACTTCCAGTCCTTGGGGATCCATGGCAGACTCGGGCGTGTAGTCCCCATACCAGTCATTACACCATTCCCACACATTCCCCAACATGTCATAAAGCCCAAAGGCGTTCGGCTCCTTGCGGGCCACCGGATGGGTCATGTACGCCGAGTTGCCGCAATACCAGGCAATGCGATGGAGATTCGCATCCAATCCGCATCCCGTAACTGATAGGTCACCGGTGGGCAATGCAGTCCGGCTCCCGGCCCTGGCGGCATACTCCCACTCCGCTTCAGTGGGCAGGCGGTAGGGTTTCCCTTTCGTTCTATCGTTCAATCGGTGAATGAACCTCTGCACGTCATACCAGGACACCCGCTCCACCGGGCAATCAGGGCCACAGCGGCCGAAATAGGAGGGATTGTGCCCCATAATGGCCACCCATTGCCCCTGAGTGACCTCGGTGGTCTGCATGTAAAAGGCTTTCGACAGGGTGACCGGATGCTGGAGTTCATCACGGTCCCGTCCCCTTTCAGACGGCGGGCTTCCCATCATGAAGTTTCCGGGGGGAATCCGTACGAATTTCATACCCATTGCATTGGTGATTTGGGCCGGATACTCGGATGCGGAGGGGCGGATATGGGTTTCCCCTTTTCCTCCCCGCGTCTCGGCGCCGGTAACTTGAGGAATGCAGAAAAGGGCAAACATTCCCAGCATACAAATTGGGTATTGGAGGGCCTGGCGGATCTCAACCATGCCGTCTATTATAGCTCAACAGCATCAAACATTTTCCCCAACAGGATCTCTTTGTCGAGGTTGGTTTTTAGTTCCCGGGCACACGCCTTTGAACAGCACATGAACATGGCGTCCTTGCCATCCTGCTTGACATCCGACCCCTTGGCCGCAATCATCAAACACACCGGTTGTTCCCTATACACCATTTCAACCTCTATGCAATGGCTTTCATATTGGGAAAAATCAAGTTTCGGATTCAATTTCACCCCTGCACCGAAGACCTCCATTTCGTCTGTGATATCCGTCTGGCACCAGGCGCATCGGTTCAGGGCATCTTTGTCCGGAATAATGCTGAATTCCATAACATCCTCTCTTTTTTATGCTTTCAATCGTAGGTCCGCGCCTCGATCCGGTTGTCCTCCGGATCCCGAAAGTAGATGGAGGTGCCGTTTCCGCACGCACCCCATCTTGAAACGGGCCCCTCTTCTATCGGGACACCATGGGCCTCAAGCCGCCGGGCCAGATCTTCCCACTTTTCCCTGTTCAAGGCAATGCAGAAATGATTCAGATTGACATGCCCGCTTCCTTTTGTGTCTCCGGTTTGCCACAATTTTTCCGGGAAAAGGTCGACAATGGTATGCGGGTTCAAACGCACGGACGGAAACGGGATTTTGCCGGCCCGGTATTCGTCCAGACGCTCGGGGGGCATCAATAGCACTTTGGAGTAAAACGCCATCATTTTTTCCTCATCCCTGACATTCAATACTATGTGGTCCATCACGCATTCCATAAAAACGCCCCCTAAAACTCGATCCTATCAATAAAAGCCCCGAACAGGTCCGCAACCCCTTGAGGGCCCCCAACACGGTAAGCATTCATTCCCAGCGCCCTGGCGCTTTTGACATTGAGTTCATTGTCGTCCACAAAAAGGACTGCAGAGGCCCGGCAATCAAGGGTTTGCAGTACAAATTCAAACGCATCCGGATCCGGTTTAAGTCTGCCCATGAGATGGGATGCGAAATGGGTATCGAACATCTTTTCAATCCCCATCTCCTTCATTATAATGGGCCAGTGCAGCGCATTGGAATTGCTGAAGCAGGCAGTCCGATATTGTTTGCCCAATGCCGCCAGCAGTTCCGGTGTCCCGGGATAGAGGCGGGTGGGCCACCTGATGAAGGATCTTAAAAACTCACGCAAACCGACGGATAGCCCCATCTCGCCGATAATCGCCCGGGCGAATTGCTCCGGCGTCGATCGCCCCGTTTCAAAGGTGCGGACGACAGGGGATTTCAGCCACATTTCCCAGAATTGTTTGTCGCTGTACCGATGGCCGGTCCACGCGTGCATTTCCGGAAGACCGTTGATTTCAACCAAAACGCCACCCAAATCAAAGAGAACCACTTCCACTCGATTTATCATTTTGCTTTATTTTTCCGTTTTCATCGAAGTGAATGATCAAACCCTATCATCGCTGTATACCAGCATGCGGCTCAGACATTCAGTTTAAAGCCGATATCAACCTCGGAAGCCGGCAAACCGCCTCTTATACCCCAATTATCAAGCGGGGGTTCGTTCAGTACAATAAAAATATCGGTTGGGTCTATACCCAGGTCACCAAACCGGCGAACGATTGATTTGTATAGATTGCGTTTTGCCTCCAACGATCGCCCGGGAAATAATGTGAATTCAACGAGTGTATAATTATCCGTTTTCCCTGGTGGGACGGCAAAATGCGTTGGCTTGTGCTCAAAGTAGCGGATCTGACGATCCCCTTCGGGGACTTTTAGCGCTTCGCGCTGCGCTTGGTAGACTGCTTCGATCATATCCGCAATCTCTTCCTCAGGCCGGGTCTTTCTGACTTCAATTTTCGCAAGTGGCATGATTGACCTCTAACGGCGCAATTTACAGAGTGCATCGCATGGGGGACGCTGCGATGAGAGCGAATTTTCCCTGTTAACCCGCCTTTTCTATAATGGCGTTAAGGCATTCCAAAACACGATCAATATCTTCTTTGTCGATCGTCAATGCAGGGTCAAAGCGTAGAATATTTCCCGCTTCATAATACCCGACTATAAATCCTCTTTGAAAAAGCGCCTGATATAACCAGGCCGCTGTAATCCTATCATGCGGATGGAATTCCAGAGCAAGCAAAAGTCCTCTGCCCCGTGCTTCCTTTATGATATCGTATCTTTTTTCCAGCCGCTTTAATCCCTCAAAAAAATAAGCCCCGATCGCGTTTCCCTTTTCTATCCAATTTTCTTCACGCATAATAGCGATCACTTCTTTGGCGACGGAACAACCCAGTGGATCGTTTTGATGGGACTGTGCATAATAAGGGCCGCTATTTTCAAATATTTCTGCAATATCCCGCGTCATCGCTACCGCGCTGACCGGATAGCCGTTTCCAATGCCTTTGCCGATTGCAACAATATCAGGTTGGATATCGTAATGTTGGAAACCGAACCACTTTCCTGTACGTCCCAAACCCGTCGTGACTTCATTTACAACGAGAAGGCCCGCATTTTGTTTGATTTGGCGGGTAAGCGTATCTACCAGTTTCTTGGGAGGAAACTTCACAAACCCGGAGCCGCTCCCGCCTGGCTCCAGTACAAATCCCCCAATCTTTTCAAATGGCATCCTCTTCAACAAATTCACATCGTCCTTACCATCTCCATCATTCCAATCTAACAGAATCCATTCATCCGCGCTCTTTTTACCAGCCGAGCCGTAAGCAGCAAGATAGGAAGCTGAAAATGTAAGGAAAAAAGGCTTATCCGAGATACATCTAGCGATCCGCACACCGAATTCAACCGCCTCACTACCTGAGCTCAGAAAAGTGCACTTACCGTCATCAATCCCAGTGATATTAAGGATCTCTTGTGCCGTCTTTTCGGACAGAGAATGGGGATACCGAGTCCCGAGATGGACAATTTTTTGAATTTGCGTTTCCATGGCTTGATTAATCCGGGGATGACCATGCCCCAGGGCAGTGCACCAAATGCCGGACTCGAAATCAACGTAGCGTTTGCCTTTTTCATCATACAAAGAACAGTTCTCACCGCGCACAAAACTGGCTTTAACGATATCGTGACATCTTAGAATATGATCCATTCGAAACTCCTATGAAGCTAATTTTATTAAATATTCCATGATATCCGACAGATTTTCATACCCTTTAAGGATATTGACAACACCCTTTCTTTCAACCCATGGATAATCTAGTTTGGCTTGGATTTCTTCCAACTGTCTTGACTGAATGTCATGGATCTCAAGCATCGCATGTATATATATTCTGTGTTTAATGATCTTTAAATCTCCGCCGCGGTCCGTAAATATCCAAGTGTAATGTCCAGTGCCGATACGAGTTAGGTCTCGGCCTATCTCTTTCATTACAACCAGCCAAGGTTGCTCCCGAATTTTGTTTTTGTCCGAAAAAGCTTTAGACAGATAATAGGTTTTTACCTTCTCATATTGTCTGTTGAAATCGGCAGATAGTATTTTGGCAATCGCTTTGTTGCCATTAATTTTGCTTGGGAATGATATCGCATCCGAATTTATTTCAAATTCTACCTCAGCCGCTGTGTCATAAATTGCTTCTAATATTGGGTGCCTGTCCTGGTCTTTCCCGATTATATATCGATCTAGTAAATAGGTTTGATTAGATTCCATTTTCATCATCTTTGGATTGAAGTTATTCGCGATAGGTTAGCCATTTAATTAAGCGCTTCAGAACCCACTTTTATGATATTCAGCATCTCTTTACGGATTAATCCACTAAATGGTTTTATCATCGCCCAGTATAAACCGAATGTGAGTTTGGTGATTGGCACCACACACAATATTCTGGTTTCTGTACTTACCCTTGTTTTGTTTTCATCCATTTCGTCGAATCTAAAGTTCCAAACCACTTTTACCCATGATGAAATGGAGACATTTACAAAGTCCTCATAACTTGGAATTTTTTCAATTCGAGGCCTCATCCAAAAACCGGTTAAATTTTCATGCGGTGGATTCTCTTCAATGTGTGTGAAACCTGCGTCGACTATAAAATCCTGTAGGTTCATTCTTTCTGTTGGCAGTCCCCGAAGTTTAAACAAAAATTTTATAAGCTTCGATTTCGATAAGTCGAAATCCCGCGCGACATCATAGACACTATGAATTGGGCAATTTACCATCGTTTCATGGTATTCAGCGAATGTGTATACCGGGAGATATCTGTCTATTAATGTCGTCATGTCATATTCCGGCTCTCAAAGACCCAATCTCAGGAGTGAAACCGGCTGTCCGCCAAGATTCTGAAGCTGGATAGGACCTGCACTGTAGGCTGCCAGCCCGTCAAGGCACTGAAAAATTTGATAATTTCCTTTGGATTCAGAGGATTCAATCACAATTCCGGTAACAAGTAAATATCAATTCAATGGGGATTTTAAATACGGATCATAAATCGGTATATAGATGAATCGATTCGGATCCACATTCGGGATTGATCGTGCGACGGCAGGTTTGCCCGACGTAATGGTTGCCTTCATTGGGCGAACGATGGTATTCGGGACAAATTCTACGATAAGGAGCCGAATATGATTTCATGCCAGCGCGAGCGGTTCGACATTCCGGACGATGTATCCTATTTCAACTGTGCCTATACCTCGCCCCTTCTGCTTTCCGCCAAACAGGCGGGAAAGGATGCGCTGACGGCAAAGTCCCATCCCTGGACCATCACGCCGGAGCACTTTTTCAACAATATTGAAGAAAATCGGACGCTATTCGGGCGCATCATCGGAAGCGACCCGGGCAACATCGCCATCATCCCGGCCGTTTCCTATGGTATCGCCTTGGCCGCCCGGAACCTTCCCGTCCATAAGCATCAAAATATCGTCGTGGTGGAGGAGCAGTTTCCCTCCAACATTTACGTCTGGCGGCGAGTGGCGAAGGAAAACGGGGCTGTGATCCGGACAGTGTCAAGACCCGAACGGGGCAGCCTCTCCGAGGCGATTTGTGAGGCGATCGACCCTGACACTGCCATTGCCGCCCTCCCGGTCTGTCACTGGACCGACGGGGTTCTGCTAGATCTTTTGAGGATCGGGGATGCATGCCGCAATGTGGGGGCCGCTCTTGTGATTGACGGGATTCAGTCCGTCGGCGCCCTCCCATTTTCAGTGGAAAAGATCCAGCCCGATTTCCTCGCGGCCGCCGCACACAAGTGGCTTTTGGGTCCCTATGGCTTCGGGTTCTGTTACGTTAGCCCCAAATGGCACAACGGTGTGCCCCTTGAGGAAAACTGGCTGAACCGGGCGGGCTCCGAGGACTTTTCTGGCCTAGTGCAGTATGAGGATGACTACCAGCCCGGTGCGCGCCGCTACGACATGGGCGGGGCCAGCAGCTTTATCCTGGCTCCCATCGCAGCCACGGCCCTGGATCAGTTGCTGAAATGGGGTGTGGGCGCTATATCCGAAACCATCGGCTCTATCACTGGAAAGATCGGAAAGTGGGCATCGCAGGGGGGATTTAAGGTGGCGGACCCAGGTGATCGGGCCCCCCATATTATGGGTCTTTCCATGCCGGACGGCCTGCCGAAAACCACCGGCGCCGATCTGGCCAAAAGCAAAGTCTACGTCAGTATCCGGGGGAATTCCATCCGCATTTCGCCGCACGTGTACAATACCGAAGAAGACGTTGACCGGCTGCTGGAGGCGCTGGGGAGGACACTGAAAAGATAGCGGGAAATTCGAAGGGTTTTAGGTTCGGGGGAATTCCCAACCCATCATCTCCCATTCACGCACTTGAATCCCACGCACCATCTTCTTCAAGCAGGCGTGTTATCTTTTTCGCCAGCGCTTTTCCCAATGCCTGATGCTGCTCGGCATCCAGATGAACCCCGTCGATTTTGCTGGTTGTGGTCACAGTGCCGGCGTCGAAAAATGCGCAGTCATTCTCTTCTGCCACCTGCTTCAATGCCGGTGCCAGATGCGCGGACTTTTCCACAGCGTTTTTAAATTTGGGGGCGATGAGCCCTTTTGGCGTCTGGAGCGGCGGCGGGGCCACGATGAGGATCCCGGGAACGGGCATGCCGGGCTCGATGGGAGCCCGGCGAATGGCCCCGACGATGGCGGCCGTCCCCTGAGCGGAGTGCCACGCATTTAGAGGGTGCATGGACTGAAAGTCATTTGTACCCAGGGCCAGGATCACGACGGCAAGGGGGGAGTTGACCTCGATACGCTGCTCGATGCCGTGAATTCCGTTTCGCCCTGGCTTGAAGGGATCCTCCCACACCGTGCGCCGCCCGTTCAGGCAATCTTCAATGACCCGAACAGACACACCCCTATCGAGCAGTGCGTGCTCCATCACACCGGGCCAGCGCTGGTTGAATTCGAAACGGTTACGGGTATCTGGAATGATCCCCCAACTCAGGGAATCGGCATAGACAAGGATTTGATGCATCAGTGCTTAAAACTCCTCTGCCCGGTATACACCATGGTCACGTCGGCAGCGTTGCACGCCTCGATGGACTGGTAATCATTGGCGGACCCGCCCGGTTGAATCACGGCGGCAATCCCTTCCCGGATACCCACGTCCACACCGTCCCTAAAGGGGAAAAAGGCATCGCTCACCATGGCAGCGCCGGGTAGTCCGCCCTTCTCTTCCGCCACCCGGTTGTCGATGTCGGCTTTTTTCTCCCCATCGTCAAGGTCGTTGTAGGGGATGCCATGGGTTTCGAAACAGTAGCGGTCTGCCAGCTTGCGATAGGCCTTGTCCCTGGCGATCTCGGCAACGCCGACTCGATCCTGCTCGCCGGTGCCGATCCCTACGGTCACCTCGTCTTTGACATAGATGACCGAGTTGGAGGTGATTCCCGATTCCACCAGCCAGCCGAAAATCAGATCGTCATACTCAGCCTGTGTGGGTTCGCGGTTGATTTTGTAGGTCTCGCCCTTGTAGTCGCACTCGGCCAGTTTCAGATCCTCTTTGGTAAGGGATGCGGGCACGAAGGACCACTGGGCGATGACACCGCCGTCGATGAGGCTCTTGAACTCCACACTTCGCTGCCCCACAAACTCCTGCAGGCGGTTGATATTGTCGATGCGGATGACCCGGAGGTTTTTCTTGGTAGCGAAGATATCCATCACCCCCTCATCGAAGTCAGGCGCCACCACCACTTCGGAATACTGCCGGCACACCGCTTCGGCGGTGACCTTGTCCACGGCGCGGTTCAAGGCGATGCAGCCGCCAAAGGCCGCCACCCGGTCGGCCATGTTGGCCTTGAGGTACGCTTCTTCTAAAGAATCGGCCCGTGCCACTCCGCAGGGGTTGTTGTGCTTGACGATCACCGCGGTGGGCTTGTCCACAAAGTACCTTAAAATGTTCAGGGAGTTGTCCGCATCGGTGAGGTTGGTTTTGCCGGGATGCTTTCCGGATTGGAGCAGTTCCACATCCGATGCCAGGTATCGACCGGGCTGGATGCACTGGGTGTCCCCCAGCAACAGGTTGCCGTTGGCCAGACGGTAGAGGGCGGCCTCCTGACCGGGGTTTTCCCCGTACCGCAGTCCCTTCTGGTCTCCATCGATGGTCCAGGAGACCTTTTCATAAAAAAGGGTCTGGCGCTCCTCCCCGTTGACAAAGCTAATCTCCATGTTGGGTGAAAAATGATCTCCCATGATGGTCTTGTACATTTTCTTCAGGTCTTCTGCCATTTGCTCACCTCGTTTCAATTCACTAATTTACAATTGATCATTGTCAATTATTAATTCGATTCCGGGCGGACACTCACAAGGATCCGTCCGGAAATGGTAGATTTTGGTTTCTGGCAAGGATCGAGAGAGTTTTCAACCGCAGGAATAGTCTGCTATTTTGAGGATTGAAAACGATCGAGGACACCGCCAGGGGCCGAAAGATGCTTTTTCCGGGCGGACCCTAATCCGTGTAACACGCCTTCACCGCCTCAACCTCGCTGCCCCCGAGAAAATCGGCGATGGTCCGGTCGTAAACCGCCGTGTGGTCGAAGGCCTTTTTGGCCAGGCGGTAACGCAGGGCCAGGGTGGTGGCACCGTCATTTGCCTTTAAATCTTTAAGAATATCCCCGTAATCGCCCGGGTCCACCACGGATGCCACCCGGATGAAGTTCTTGGCGGAGGCCCGTATCATGCAAGGCCCGCCGATATCGATGTTGCCACGGGCCTGCTCCACGGTCACCCCCTCTTTAGAGATGGTTTCTTTGAAGGGATAGAGATTGACGATCACCATGTCGATGGGAACGGCCCCGGTGCGCGAAAGGTCACCCTGATGCGCATCGTTGTAGGTCTCGGTCAATAGGCCGAGATAGATCTTGAAGTCCAGCGTCTTCACAAGACCGCCCTGGGTTTCGGGCTGGCCCGTGTAATCGGACACCTGGGTCAGACAGTCTCTTGCCCCATCCCCCAGGATTTCACCGATGCGACCGAAGGTGCCCCCCGTCGAAAAAATCTTCAGATCGGGATTGATCTTCAAGAGTTCCGGGATGAATTGCTCCAAGCCGCTTTTGTCCGAAACACTGACCAGGATATGTCGGACTTTCACCCCATCGTCAATCTTATCCACTAGGTTAATGCTCATACCCTTTCCCCCTTTCCGCGGAGTCCGTTTCAATATATCCCTTTAGCCCAATCCGCCAAAGGCGGACGAATCTGGGCGACGGGCTCAAATTTATTCCTCGAAATACCCTATGTATTTCACCGGTTAAAATTTTCTCCTTTTCGGACATTGAAAAAAATGAACACTTTGAAACGGCCTCACAATTTTTAAGAAATCCGGTTCTTGAAAACCGGCAAAAAGTCACGCTTTTTTCAGCAATTCCCCTCGTATTCGGCGATGAACCGCTCGAAAAACGCCACCATGAAACGGTGGCGGTCCTCGGCGATCTGACGGCCCGTCTCGGTCAGAATTCGCCCTTTGATTCGGATAAGCTTCACCTTGAACTCCCGGAATCCGGTATCATCGATGGAATAGGGTTTTGTGTTTTCAATGTTGTGGTCCGGGTTGTGGAGCCTTGCACCCACTTCACCGGCAAACAGGTAAGCCCGCGCCACACCAATGGCGCCGATGGCGTCCAACTTGTCGGCATCAAAGAGAACCCGTGCCTCCACGGATTCGGGTCGATGGCGGTTGCGGTATCGATGGGCGCGGATGCAATGAAGAATATTCTCCATTTGCTTGGGTGCAAGGGATAACCCTTCAATGATGGATACGGCCATGTCCGCTCCGATCTCGGCATGGCATACCGCGCCGTTCGCCGCATCCTGGGAGGCGCGGCCGATATCGTGGAGCAGCGCAGCAATTCTCAAAACGGTCATGTCGGCCCCTTCCGGGGGACCGATCCGTTCGCAGAGACGGCAGACCCGCTGGGTATGATCCCAGGCATGGCTGCCGCGGGAGCCGTCCAGAATGTCCCGGACCTTCGCTGAGATCTGCTCGAACGGAGATGGGACCCGGTTCTGTTGACCGGCCGCTTCAGATGGCATGTACATATGGCGTCAACATTTCGGTTCAGATCCTTTTCCGAATGATACGGAGAAGAAAAATTCAAGGATTTAGGTGGTTAAGGTCCAACATGCCGTTTGGCGGGCGGCCGTTGTACATCCTATGGAATCCCCACTGGCCGTATCCGGCAATATGCCTGAAGTGGATCAAAACTTCAATTCCTTTCCTAACCGCACGCCATATTTTCTGGTTCCTCAATCTGTTGTTGACCCGGAGGATTGTCACCGATAAATAGATCGGCAAACCATCTTTTAATGGAGCGTTAGGATGTCAATTCTGTTCGAAACGACCGAAATCAACGGCCTGGTGCTCAAGAACCGGTTCGTGCGGTCGGCCACCTGGGAGGGAATGGCTGAAGACGACGGATCTGTAACCGGCAGGCTGATTGAAACCATGGTCGCCCTGGCGGCGGGCGGCGTGGGACTTATCATCTCCGGACATGCCTATGTGGAAAGACGGGGGCAGGCGGGGCGCTGGCAATTGGGGATTTACGATGACCGCCTGGTTGACGGGCTTTCCCAGATGGTGGAGGCGGTACACCGGTCTGGGGGTAAAATCGTTGCCCAACTTGCCCATTCGGGCATTTGGGCGGACCCGGCCCTCACCGGTACCGGACCCGTGGCCCCCTCTCGGGTGAAGGGCGTGACCCAGCATCCGATAGAAACATTGACGCCGGATGCCATCGCCAAGGTGGCAAGCGCCTTCAGTGCAGCCGCCGGCAGAGCGAAAGATGCCGGTTTCGACGGGGTACAGCTCCATTCGGCCCACGGTTACCTCCTGAGCCAGTTTCTCTCCCCTTTTTTCAACCGGCGAACAGACCGCTACGGCGGCGATGTGAAAAACCGGGTGCGGATTCACCGTGAAGTGCTCAGGTCCGTGAGGCACCGGGTGGGTACGGATTATCCGGTGCTCATCAAGATCAACACCGGGGATTTCATCGACGGCGGCCTTGAGCTTTCCGATGCGCTGGCTGCCGGCAAACAGTTGGCGGCGGATGGTTTGGACGGGATCGAGTTGTCCGGCGGCACCGGCCTGTCCGGTAAATTGAGTCCCATCCGCACCGGCATCCGGAAGCCGTCGGATGAGGGCTATTTTCAGGAAGCCGCCGCGGCATTTAAAAATGAAATGGCGATTCCCGTTATTCTTGTGGGGGGGCTCCGCTCTTTTGAAACGGCCGAACGGATCGTCGACACCGGGACGGCGGACTACATTTCAATGAGCCGGCCCTTTATCCGGGAACCGGACCTTGTTAACCGCTGGCGGTCCGGCAGCCGTTCAAAGGCGACCTGCCTGTCCGACAGCCGCTGTTTTGTTCCGACTCGCGCCGGAAAAGGCCTCTATTGCGTCATGGACGAAAGGGATCGAAAAAAGGCAAATAACAACCGGGGTGAAAAAAATTGAGATTTTTTGCTAAAGTCGGCGTCGGGTAATGTCCATAAGAGAATTGAAAGGTTTGACAAAGGGAGAGTAACCATGAAAATCACGGTTCTTTATCCACAATTAAATTCGGCGGTCAACAAGACGCGATACAAGCCGCCCCCGGCCAGTCCCAATGCCGGGGGAACCGTCAAAAAGGTACAGTTTGACCGGGTAGAACTATCCCCAGCGGCAAAAGAAGTGCAGCGGGCTCAAAGTACATCCGTGGAGCCGCCGGAAATTCAGGGGGACAAGGTCGCTGGAATCAAACGTCAACTGGAAGACGGTACCTACAAGATCGACAGTGAAAAAGTTGCAATGGGAATGATCAAAGATCCTTTTCTCCACAAGCCGTAATCCAACACCTCCTCTCATCTTGCCTCAACGGGATCTCCGATTCACATCTATCGACTCGCATTTCACCGCGTCATCTCTTTTGCCGCAAACCTGAAATTGCAGGGCGATGCGGACGATTATTAAAGCGACCAGCCAGCCGTCGATACCCTGATCAATCTGAGATTCTCGTCCGGGTTTTCCAGAATATTAAACAACCGCAGCCGTAAATTGTTAAAGACCGTCAAATCGTCCTCGGAATGGCTTATTTCCATCATGCGGTAGGCGCCGATCGCTTTCTTTAGGGTTCCGAGCTCCGAATCGGACAGATCGGCAAATAGAAGCAAGACCGATTCCTGTGTCGTCCTTTCCATGGTTTTTCTCAAAGAGATAAAAAATGGACCGGGCCGCCTCAGCATTCGCTCTGCCGGTCCTCTCCCATCGGCCATGAGACGGGCCAAGGCGGCGAGGAAACGGTTTGACAGCGTCATATCGTAGGATGGAGATGACCGTAAGCCATTTTCCGTACCCAGCGCGCCGGGGAGGTAAAAAAGGTTCCCGCTCTTTTGAGAAGATATACGGGGGGAGGCTTTCCGGGTAATACCTTCAAGGGTAAATATCCTGCGTTTCGATACCGCCGGATCGGGCCGGTCCAATGGCACAGGGGGTGATCCGAACAGGACATAGGTGTAAAGGCTGTATCCAGGTTTTTCGCCGGTTTGGGCGGTAAAAAGGTCCCAGTCCCGAACCGGCGTACCGGGATGTGCCGGATGGCCGAAATGGCGATCCGTTGGTTCCAGGGCGGGATCAACGGTAACCCGTTCTGCCAGCTCCTCCTCTTCGATCTCGACATAGATCTCAAGGGGTTGGGGGCGCAGCTCTCCCCGGTCTCCGATGGGGCTCTTGCCGCCCCCACAGGAGGCGCTGCATATCAGCAGCAGGCAGATCATAAGATGTGTCAAAGACGATATCATCATTCAAAAAGGTGGTTGGATATGGCGCGATTTGGCCTTTTGGAAACATACGCCTGCCTTTTTACGCGGTAAGCCCTTCGAATACAAGGAAAAGATGTGCAATACCGGTAGGTTCCTAGTCATCTACCCATACCGGTCTTCGCCGGATTCAGGGAAGGTGCGACCCGGACCTTGTGCCACCCTGGCACTATGGGGCTTGAATTGGTTCGATGGTGTATTATCTTCCAAAACCTGTCGATTGCCGACATCCCCTGCGATCAACGTGGCCGCGGCGGGCGTCGGATCCACACATTTCAAATCAAAGGAGGCGTTCGATGAAAATTGTCACATTGCTGGGCAGTGCCAAAAAAAAAGGCAACACGGCCACGGTTCTTACATGGGTAGAGGCAGAGCTTTTATCCATGGGGCATGAAGTGGAACGGATCTATCTCGAAAAGGTGGAGATCGGCGGATGTCTCGGCTGCGCCAAGTGCCGTGAACTCCCCGAAGAGATCGGCTGCGTTCGTAAGGACGATGCCTACCCGATTTTCGAAAAGATGATCGAAGCGGAAGCCGTGCTCTTTGCCACTCCCATCTATTTCTGGGGATACTCCGCCCAGATGAAAGCCCTTATCGACCGAGGGTATTCCCTGGTATGCAACTACCATATGCCCAACCATACCTCACTGGTGGAGGGCCAGCGGCAGGCATTGCTGGTGACCGGAGCCGGACCTTACGAAAATAACGCCGAACCCCTGTTCGTCGCCTTCGACCGCATAGTCAGCTATTATAAGGCGGTCAAGGCCGGCGAGCTGTATGTCGCGGGGTGCAGCACCCCGGATCAAATGCCGCCTAAGGTCAAAGCGCAGGCGCAGGCCCTCGCCCGGCAGATCGATGGACAGAAGCTTCAATGATCTCCGGTATGCCTCGGGGGCTATAGCGGCTATTGCAAATTCATGCCGTTAGAAATCGGCCACAAAGGAAACTTGTCTGTTCACCGACAGACCCCAGACGATGGCGGCGATGATCATCAACGGCTGTCTTTCGATTCTGTCGCTTCGACGGCATCGACAAGTGCTGGGATAAACCGGGTGAGATCCTCCACGACGCAGAGGTCCGAAGCATTCATGATGGCGGCGTTCGGGTCTCGGTTAACAGCCACGATCCACTCCGATCCCAGCATGCCCGAAAGGTGCTGGGGCGCTCCGGAAATGCCGCAGGCAATATAGAGTCTGGGGGATACTGTAGCGCCGGTGACCCCCACCTGGCAGCCGTAGGGCAGCCACTCCCGGTCGCAGACGATACGGGAACCGGCCACTGCGGATTTAGTAAAGCATGCGGCCAGACGGCGGAGCAGGTTGACATTCTCCCGGTCTCCGATACCGTTGCCCCCGGCCACAATCACCTCCGCCTCGTCCAGCCCTTGCAGAATATTTTGCGGGGGCCGTTGGCCGGTGACGCGGATCCTTTGGGGCTCATACCGAACCGAACGAATTCGCACCTTCCCCATGCGGGAGGGTTTGATGCGGGTCGCTTTGGAAACCCCCGGCATAAGGCTCAGCACGAGTGTGTCCGTCTCCGCCCGCACCCAGGCAATGCGTTTGCCGCCGTAGACGCTGCGCCCGAAAAGAAGACCTCCATCCCTCTCGGTAAAATCAACCACTCCGGTGATGTGGGCCGCTCCAAGCTCCACCGCCAGTGTGGGGGTAAAGTCGGTCCCTTGGGAGGTGTGACCAGCAAGGAGAACAGCGGGCATCCGCATTTTTAGAAAATCGGCGAGAATATGGCGGTACACTTCGCTGTTGTAGCGGGTGGCACCGGGGACCTGAAAGGCGGTCACATCCAGCCCGGTCATTTCCGCGGCGCCATGGGCCATGTCCGAAAGCGCATCGCCGATGATTAGAATCTCCGTCGCACAATTCTTTCCGAGCCGCTTTGCAAAAGAAACCCGTTCAAAGCTGTCCGGCGAGATCTCTCCCCCATGGTGTTCGAAAATGATGTAGATTTTACCGTTCACCCTGCGTTCCCCCGTAAAAACCCTTTTGCCGAGAGTTGTCGCACCAATTCCAATGCTTTTTCTTCGGTGCTGCCCACAAGAACCCTTCCCTCCCGTTTCTTCTCCGGAAGCGTGGTTTCAAAGACAGCCTGCCGGGGGGCTATGGCAATATCATCCAAGCGGGTATCAGGAGGCGTACGGGAAGCCCGAAGGAGGTGGGAAAGGGCGGGATACCGCGGCCGGTTGATACCGGTCTGAAGGGAGAACAGGGCGGGCATTGATACTCTTAAAACCTCCCTTGCACCCCCTTCTGTCTCCCGCTCCACTTCGGCTTTCCCGTTATCCGGGAAAAGGTCAAGGGAAACCACGGCGGTGGCGTGGGGCCAGTTGAGAAGGGCGGCAATCATAGGACCTACCTGTCCCTGCATCAGGTCCTCCGACATCACGCCGGTCAAGATGAGATCATAATTCTCCTGCCCGGCAAATCGAGCGATCCTGGAGGCCGTATAGTACGGGTCTTCGAGTCGTCTGTCATTCCCGAGGAGGTGAATCCCTCGATCCGCACCCATCCCCACGGCCCGCTTCAGGACATCGGCTGCACTCCTGGACCCCACTGTTATCACCTCCACCTGGGCGTCGCCGACCGTTTCCCGAATTTGCAATGCCTCTTCAAGGGCAGTTTCGTCAAAGCGGTTCATCCGAAAAGGACCGGAATCGTCCGGTGTTTCCAGATCGAGACTGTCGATTTCCGGGACCTGCTTTATGCAAACCAGCATCTTCATGACAAACACATCTACAATATATTCAAATAGTTGTTGACTTTTCCTTTAATATGAAATAGTTATATATGAATCATCGTGGCATTAACATTTAACCAATTAATATAATTGGATATTTTTATGTGCAAAGTGCTGATCATAGATGACGAAGATGCGATCTGCAAAATGATCCTTTACGCGCTTTCCAGAAATGGCATCGATGCGGACATTGCGATAACCGGTTTGGAGGGGATTCAGAAATTCGACCAGGAGCATTTCGACCTCGTGATTACAGACATCGTCATGCCGGATGTCGACGGCAATGGCATTGCCTCTCATATCCGCAATTCCCAAAAGTCGGACACACCGGTGATCGGGATTACCGGGACCGCCTGGCGGGCGGATGAAAGCGCCTTCGATGCGGTATTTGAAAAACCGTTCCCCATTCATCAACTGATGGATGCGGTTACGAATTTCACCGATTGCCTTCCCCAACAAATTACCATGGCAAAGTAGGTCCGAAACCGGACCGGAATCAACGGTGAAACCCGGCACCCGTTTGGCTTCACTTTCCTTACTTTTCGGTTCCCAACTCCCCCCGGCGACAGTCCATCCCTGAAGCCGATTTCCGGATTAGGATGCTACGAATCCAGTTTTGGCTGTCCTCTTTTTTAAAATCGCTCCGATAGTGGGAACCCCGGCTCTCCGTCCGCTCAAGGGCTGCCCGGCAAACCATTTCCGATACCCGCTGCATGTTCCTGAATTCAAGATATCGGATCAAATCGACACGTGTTTTTATGGCAACGGGTTTTTCTGCCCCCACCACACGGTCGAGGGCAAATTTAAGGCCCTTTTCCTCCCGGATCACACCGGCTTTTTCCCACATCATGGTTTTGAGTTCCCGGATCGCCGCTTTCGGGCTGATCCCTTCTGCGTCGCCCTGTTTCTCCAACCGGTGTTTTTCCGCTACCGCCAGGGACTCACTGAAATATGGCGGTTCCATCTTCTTGGAATCAGCGGCTGCGGCCGCACCGGCCAGCCCCCCCATGGCGAATATCTCGGCCAGGGCGTTGCCCCCCAGCCGGTTGGCCCCATGAGCCCCTGCAGCCGCCTCACCGGCGGCGTAGAGGCCTTCGATGGCGGTACCGCACCGGGCGTCGGTCACCACCCCCCCCATGCAAAAATGGGTGGTGGGTGCCACCGGAAATATCCGTTGACCTTTACGATAGGCCTCCGGCAGGATTTGGACCATCTGACCGGCCGCTTCAGAAGACAACCCCGAAAGATTCATGACCACATGCTGCCGGCCATCCTCGTTTTCTCCAATCTCCTGCATCACCAGTCGAACCAGTTGATCCCGGGTGACCGCCATCCGATCCAGTATGTTGTTTTTAACAAAGATATCCTCACCATCCGTATTTTCCAGGGTCACGCCCTTTTGTGCCAGCAGTTTCTCATTCAATAAAAGGCGGGATCCCCTGCGCCCCATTGCCGTGGGATAGAACTGGACAAACTCCATGTCTTTCAACGTCAATCCCAGATCATAGGCAAGGGCCTGACCGTCTCCGGTGATGCCAGGGGCGTTGTTGGTGTTGAGATAGATCTGGGCATAGCCACCGGTGGCCAAAATCACCGTTTTTGCCCGGATCTCGAGAAAGCCGCCGTCACCGGTGATCCCGGCGGCACCCATAATCCGACCGGTTTCGGTAAACAGCCGGGTGATAAACAGGTGCTCTGCAAACCGCACACCCAGGGCTTGCGCCCGGTTTCTTAAAGGGATCACCAGGTCTCGTCCAGACCAGTTTTCCCCGAACAGGTGACGGGGATGCCGGTGTCCGGGAACGTGCAGAACCTTGAAGCGGTTTTTCTCCATGCCGAACCGGACACCGCATTCCTTCAGGAAAAGCGCCTCGTCCCCCATTCGCTCCGCAATCCCCGCCACCATGGCCCGGTCGTTTAGAAATCGCCCCCCCTGCAAAGTATCCTCCTGATGGATGGCGGCATTGTCCACCGGTTCACCGCTTCCCGCCACTGCCATTATCGCCTTGGAAATATAGGTGTTGGTAGAAAGGCCGATGCGGGACTTCGAGGCCATCATAACATCAACACCTGCAAGGCTTGCGGCGATGGCCGCCCGCAACCCGGCACCGCCGCCGCCGATCACCAGCACATCACATGAAACCGTTTCGATACGCTTCAACTGCATGGGCCATCCTTTCCGCCATTGCCTCCATCTTTCATGGCTTTACTTTATACCCCCTTCGATCCGGGTGCAGTCTCGCAGTTCGGTGGATAAAAATCAACTGGATCCTCTCAACAGTCAAGATTGGTCCATGTGCCGGATCCACAGCCTCGCTTGACTTTCTTGACAATAAAGGGCTGCAGATCTATAAACATGTCCCATCAGACCCGGCAACAACCGCATCTCCCACCCGAAGACAACTGAATATCTCCATTGGAGGCGATTTCCCATGTCGGCGTTAAAGCGACGCATCGAAAAACGTTTTGAACGTCTGGGATATTGGATCTGCCGCAACCGTATCATCACCCTGGCCGGCATGTGCATTTTCATCGGTCTTTTCATGACCCAGCTACCGAAGCTGGCCATCGATACCTCATTTGAAGGGATGCTGCATGAAAAGGATCCGGCCCGCCTGGCCTACAACCGATTCAGGGATGATTTCGGCCAGGATCGAATCATCATTGTCACCGTCCAAACCCCGGACATATTCAACCCGACCTATCTGAAAAAATTAAAGGCCCTGCACCGTGATTTCGAGGCACAGCTGCCCCATCTGGATGAGGTCAAGAGTCTGCTCAACGCCCGGGTCACACGTGGTGAGGGAGATACTCTGGTGGTGGGCGATCTTCTTACGGGCTGGCCGGAGAAAAAGTTCGATCTTTCTGAGACGCGGGATTACGCCATTCACAACCCGGTTTACCGTAACGACTTTATCTCGGAAAACGGCCGAATCGCGGCTTTTCTCATCCGCCCCCGGGCGTCGGTGGCGGAGGCGGACCAGCAGGCTGCCATCGATGAATTTTTAGAAGACACCCCGCCGGCAGAAAAAACCGCGGCACCGGACACGGCGACATCGGCCCGGCGACATTATTTGTCCAAAAAAGAAAACCGGGAGATAGTGGAGTCCGTTAAAACGATCGTGGAGCGATACGAGGCGGCGAACTTTCGTATTGCATATGCCGGCGGACCGGTTTCGGAAGAGATTTACGACCGGATTACCAAAGAGAACATGACCCTGTTCCGGCGGATCATGATGGGACTCATCCTTGTTCTTCTCTTCATGCTTTTCAGGCGGATATCGGGCGCGCTCTATCCGTTGATCATCGTTTACGCCTCTCTTTTTTCAACCCTTGGGATCATGGCGATGTGCAACGTCGCCATCTCCGTGTTCAGCGTGATCCTACCGACATTTCTGATGGCCGTCGGGATCGCCGACGCCGTACATATCCTCGCTATTTTTTACCGCCAGTTTGAGTCAGGAGTAGAAAAAAACGACGCCATCGCCTTTGCACTGGGGCATTCGGGCATCGCCATCGTGATGACAAGTCTCACAACGGCTGCAGGACTGCTCTCGTTTTCACTTTCTGAAATCGCCGCCATCGGTTACCTCGGTATTTTTGCTGCTATCGGGACCGGCCTGGCATTGATTTACACCCTGATCCTGCTGCCGGTTTTTCTGGCCCTGACACCTTTTAAAAGAAAAGTTGATAAAAAGCGTCCCGACAGGACCGGTCTGATGGACCGAACGCTTCTTTTTTTTGCAGATCTTTCCGTTAAAAGGCCATGGCGCATCCTGTCCGTGTGCCTGCTGCTGCTTGTCTTCGCCACCGCCGGGATGACGCAACTGCGTTTTGCTCACAACAGCAAGAATAACTTCCCGGAAACCCTTAGGGTCAGAAAAGATTTGGATTTTATCGACCACAACCTGAAAGGGGTCGCCTCGGTGGAGATGGTCATCGACACGGGTAAAGAGGACGGAATCTACCAACCGGTGCTGCTGAAACGGATGGAGCGGCTCCGCCACGACGCCCTGTCCATGAAAAGCGGCGGCATCACAGTAGGCAAGGTTCGATCCATCAACGATATTCTCAAAGAAACCCATCAGGCTTTGAACGGAAACGACCCAAGCTATTATGCCATACCGGAAAAAAGAGCATTGGTCGCCCAGGAACTGTTTCTATTCGAAAACAGCGGCTCCGACGACCTTGAGAAGATCGTGGACAATCGGTTCAGCCGTACGCGGGTTTCCATGAAGGTGCCCTGGCCCGAAGCGGTGGCGTCGGATCGCTTCATCGAAAAGCTCCATGACCACTACAAAACGGAGATGGCTGGAATTGCGGATGTGACGGTGACGGGCATGCTGTACATTCTGGGCGACGCGGTCACCGCCTCCATCAGAAGCATGTCGAAAAGCTATTTCATCGCTTTTATCGTCATATCGGTGCTGATGATCATTCTGGTGGGGGATCTCAAACTCGGACTTTTAAGCATGATTCCCAATCTGCTTCCCATATTCCTTGTGATGGGCTGCATGGGGGCTTTCGGCGTCAACGTGGATCTGGTGGCGCTAATGATCGGCAGCATCGCCATCGGCCTGGTGGTGGATGATACGATGCATTTCATGTACAATTTCAGGCGCTACTACGATCTGGAGAGAGATCCCCGCCTGGCCGTCCGAAACACCCTGCTCACCACCGGCCGTGCGCTGTTGATTACCTCCCTGGTGCTTGCGGCCGGATTCTTCGTTCTCCTCTTCGCGGACCTGAATAATACCAATCGGTTCGGTTTTTTCACCGGAATTGTGGTGCTGCTGGCACTCCTGGCAGATTTCATCGTCGCCCCTGCCCTGATGGTCACCGTTGCCGGCAGGCAGAAATCCGCCAAACGTCAGGCCCCCGACGGCAGATAGTATATTGTCCTACAAATTCTGTATAGAATAACCAGATGGGTTGGTTGTTGACTTCCCTCTTGAAAATTGGAAATTACATAATCCAAATAATAAGCGCCAAATAAATATCAAATCAAAAATTCCATATGATTCCAAATTGTTTTGAATTTTGTAGATTGGCAATTGTGATTTATTTGGGATTTGGTTTTTGTTAATTGAATGATCTACCGCCTATAAAAACACACTTTTTGAGCAAAGCTTTCTTATGGCCATTATTTCGAAGACACGACATTTGAAAGCGTTCTTGAAACACGTTTTCTTGTCATGCCTGAATTCACCCCGGGATTCCGGTCCCGAGTTTCTGAAACTGAACGGACACTAGCGGTACTTGGCGATATCGACCCCTCGCTCGTCGGCGCGTCGCTCATACCATTCCATCTCGTTTTTCGGCGGGGCTACGATCTCCTCGTCCGGTTTGCGCAGCAGCGATATCGCCTCGGTCGGACAAGTGGAAACGCAGAGGCCGCAACCGATGCATTTATCGCGGATCACCTCATGGGCGTCCTCCCCCTCCTGGATGGCCCCCACCTGGCATCGCTCCTCCCGACAAACCCCGCAACTAACGCATTCATCCGGATCGATAACTGCATAGTAGTAGGAGTTCACCACCTTACCGGCATCGATCCCCATCTCATTGATTCCCCTGAGCACACCGCAGCAGCAGCCACAGCAATTGCAGATAAAATAGTGGCCGCTTTCCACATTCCAGGTTAAATGGACCAGTCCAGCCTTCTCTGCTTTGTCCAGTACGCCGTAGGCCTCTTCTTTGGTAATGGAGCGGTAACGGTCGGCATCGTCAAAGACGCCTGGAATGGGAGCATAGGCCGTACAGACCTCCAGATCGTGATGGCACCCCTGGTCCAGCAGCCGTTTCTCCTTTTTGCAGATGCAGTCGAACACCGCAAAGGACTGGCTGTTTTCGATGATATGGGAGACCTGTTCGTAGGAAAGTGAGAGCTGCTTGTCGGGAATATCTTTTTCAACCGGGACCACCTGCATGAGCTGGGGACTTTTTTTAAAGAACTGCTTGCCGTAGACCTCCCCGAACTCTTCGCACATCTCAGCCATCTCCCTGTCCATGTGTGGACGCTGAAACTCGTAAATACCGAACGCCCAGGGAACCATTTTAAACAGCTTGACCCCGCCCACATTGGCCATGAAAATCTGGCCCCGGTCTCCCATCTCCGTCAGGTGCCGCTCCAGGCCGTCGAGGCTTCGCCCCGTGCGGTCTGCGATCTGCTCGGTGGTCTCGAAATCGAGCCGCAGATCGCAAAAAAGATCTGCATCCTTCGGTCGGAAAATTCTTTTGAGCAGCCGGATCTCCACACCCGATTCGGTTTCGGGAAATCCGTTGGGAAGGGTATCCAGGACTTTGGCCAGTCGGTGATAAGTCTCGTCGCTCATTTAAAACTCCTTTATAATGTGTGCGGTACAGGGATTAGAAAGGTAAGACTATCGGGTAGACTTGCTTGAATCAAGTCATGTTTTGAATGTTGCGCATCAAGTTCCGAAATTTACCAAATTCAAGCTTGTTTGGAATGTCGGACCTAGCGCCGATGTCGAACAGCTTAACAAGAAAGGCCAGAATCCAGCATCAGGTAAACCCGGCATATATTTGCTATTGATATTTATTATACCATCTATTTTTAATTTAAAAATTAATGATATACCAAATAAATAAATAGAATATTGACTTTAAGATAAATTTTATTTAATTGAAACGGCAATGATTTTGTGGGAGGACCTTATTTCAGAGGGGGACGCATTCGGACTGATCCCGTGCGGCTTGGCAGCTCGCGATTCGTTAAGGACCGGAGCCGCCCTTCCCCTGAGTCATCAGGACATCGGAAACTGGCCTTTCTGCCGCCATCCATGGCCGTTTGCACTGCCGTGGGATGACACCGGCAAATCATTCACCAAACCGTTTGTCGGCAGCCGGGACAAACCAGATGGCTTCAAGCCCAGGGGATTGTCCTGCGGATTTGTCAAAATCTCCGAAAACCTGGCGACCGGCAGCATCGTTTTTCTTAAAGACAAAAACCGTCACCTCAGGGCCATGATTGTGGATGAGATCCGGCCGGACCGCACCGCCGAAACGCCATGAAGGAGATGCTTCATTAAATGAACCCTATGTTTTGTTGGATACTCAATGATTGTTAGAAATCGCAATTACCAAATTTGATGGTTGGTTTTTGATTTTTTAGGATTTATATTCCAGAGCACCGTCTGCGATCTCAGAACACTCCCACAGGATCCGGCTTCCATTGGAGAATAAAAAAGGAGTTTACCATGCGTTCGATCTGCGTCTTTCTCGGCTCCAATTCCGGCAGGCACCCAGCCTATGCTGAGGCCGCCCGTTCAATGGGGCAGGAACTGGCCGCGCGGAATATCAACTGTATCTACGGTGGGTCCGACACCGGCCTTATGAAGGTACTGGCGGACAGTGTACTGTCGGCCGGCGGCCGTGTGACCGGTGTGACCGTGCAGGTGCTCAGGGAGAAGGAGATTTTTCACCCCGGGCTTTCGGAACTCCATGTGGTTTCCTCGATGCATGAACGTAAAAATCTGATGGCAGAATTGTCCGACGGTTTTGTGGCACTTCCCGGCGGTGTCGGCACCCTTGACGAATTCTTCGAAATCTACGCATGGACCATTTTGGGTCTCCATGCCAAACCCTTTGGGCTGCTGGATGTCAACGGGTACTACGCTCCCCTGGATGCCTTTCTGGACAATGCCGAGCAGGAGGGCTTTTTAAAGGCAAAATACCGGCAGATGGTGATGCGGGCGGGTACCCCGGCGGAGTTGCTGGAGCGGCTGGTTGAGGGCGCCCGGGAAGGTGCCCGATTCCGGTAGCATTTGCTTTTGACACGGGTTTTTACTATATTTCCATCAAAATGAGCGCCGGGTCCAGTGGCCGAAACCGAGGACCCGCCGGGCGAAACCCACAAAAGGACTCCAGGTCTCCCATGCCCCTTCAGCCTGAACTAAAGGACGCGATCCAGACCCTCTGTGCGTATGCAGGCAGGCTGTCTCAATATAAATTTCCGAAGCCGCTCGTGGACCGGCTTGCCGACCTGTCTGCAATCATCACCTACCGGGAGCTGTCCGGAGCGGGGCGGCCGCCGGTCATCGGTTTAATCGGCTGCACCGGTGTCGGGAAGTCGACGCTGTTCAACAGCCTCTGCGAAAAACCCTTGAGCGCCACGGGGTGGCGCGTGCACAATACCCGCGGCCCTGTGCTCTTCATACCGCCTGCAGCGCTTGCCAGCCTCGAAAAATGGGAGGCCGGGGGAAAACCGCTGTTCATGCCCCTGCTGCCCCGCGTCGATACCGCTTCCCATACCGAAGGGGAGGCCACTTTCGGTGTTCCCGGCATGCTGCATATCATTCCGGCATCGGAAACGGCATCCGCACCTGACGCCTTCTGTTTCATTGATCTTCCCGACATCAACTCCTCTCCTTCCGTGGAAGAACAATTGATGGCGCTGGAAGCGATGCCGTGGCTGGATATCGTCATCTTCATGGTGGACGACGAAACCGTCTACCACCGGGTGTATACCCGACCCGTTGAGATGGCGGACAAATACAAGCAGTCCCGCTTTTGCATCATGATAAATCGCGGCCGGGACCGCATCGATCCGGACCATCGGGACTGGCAGCAGACCAAAGACTTTTTCGGCGTCCCATCGATCCACCTTTTTCCGGACCTGATGCAAAAAACCGATTACGGTGAGGATCCGGTGTTTGCTGGTTTCAAGAAGACACTCGCAACCTGCCAGGATACCGCCCCTTCCGGACCGCTCACGGAACGAATTGCGGAATTATCCGACACCATCTGCCGTGAAAACCGCCGCCGGCAGCAGCAGGTCGACAGGCTGGATGGCACCGTAGCCGATTCCGTCCGGGACCTGCTGGCGCGGGACATGCCACTGTCCCTGAACCAATTGCTTCCGGATGAAACCCTGCATGCCCTCAACCATCTGGGGCTGACACGGTTTTCCCTGAGCAATCTGCTCTTTTTTTTCAAAAACCTCGCGTCTTCCGCCAATATCAAACGAAGCCTGAAATTGTCCTTCGGCAGCCACCGGGATCAAGCCCTGGACCGCTTGCTCCATGTGGATCGGTCCAAGCTCATCAGGATCGTATCCCATCGCATCGGGGAGTATTCCCAGCACCTTGTCAGCGCCATCCGTCGCAGCAGTTCCTTTGAATTGATCAAACAAGTGGATGCCGCTGCAAACCCTTCGGCGGCAGCTTCGGAAACCGGTGATCCGCCGCCCTTTACGGATTCGCTAAAAGCGATAGCCGATCAATTTGAAAACCGCTGCCGCTCACTGCTTAAATCCGATTCGGTGAACCGGGTCATCCAGAACGATCCAGTGGCCGCCCTTTTTCTGGCAGGCGCCCTGGCCGCGGATGTGTTCGTACTCCCCGGTTTCGGTAGCTGGCTGTTGTTGCCAACGGTGATAAAATATTTGCCGTTGGGAAAATTCGAGAAGGCCAAAAAAACGTTCCAAAAAGACGTACAGGAGGTGATTCGCGGAGAACTGCACCAACTGGCGTCCCAATACCAGGATCTTCGGATCAGAGCCGTCCTGGGACGCGATGACCCGCTGCTAAAAGCGCTTGAAACCTGCCGTCGGAATTACAGCGACCCGGCAGCGAAAAATCAATGACCTTTCCGGAAACACTGCGGGAAGCTGATATTTAGGGGAATAGGGAATGCAAATCGATACGATCCGCAGGCAGCTCAGCCGCCTAAACCGGGAGATTGCCGGGGAAATGAACCAATCGGCGGTGGATCTCTCCCAGCAAAGCGGCAGGGGCGATGCCGACTTTCTCTACATTTACGGGATTGTGGGGGGAAAGGATGTGGGAAAAACCACCCTTATCAATCAGCTGGCAGGGGCTCCCATCTCTCCTGATACCGATATTCTCGATGAAGGCACACGGGCAGCGGTGGCGTATTGTCATGGGGACGATATCGTCGCCGTCAAGGAGAGGCTGGGGCCGCCGTTGCAAGATCGGATCAATTTTGTCACCCACGACCGCCGGGAGTTGCAGAATGTCGTACTCATGGACCTGCCCGACTACGACAGCCGGTTTGATTCCCACCTGGCGGAAGTAAAGGCCCTGGTTCGATATCTGCAGGGCCTGATATGGATCACCACTCCGCGCAAATACGGGGACCATACGTTCCTTGAACAGCTGGTCACCGTCGCGCAGAGCCATGAAAACTACTATATCATCGTCAACAAAGTTGACCAGATCGAGCCTGCGTCCTCCCTCGAAACCATACGGGATGAAGTGGTCCGCTTCGTGTCCGGGGAATGCACAAAGCGTCAAATCCAGCCGCCGCACCCGGACCGGCTCTTCTTGTTGTCGGCGATCACACCGGCGAAATATGAGTTCGGTCGAATGCGGGACCGCCTAATCCGTCCCCACACGGCCGAGGAGATCGCCCGGGCAAAGATCACCAACATCCGGGCGGAGTTTCGCCGGAACCTGAAAAGGATCAACAGCGCTTATCAACTCGATCACCACCTCGACCTCATCGACCGGAACCTGGATTTTATTCAGAGCCGGATCGGAGCGGTTTTTGGTGAAACCTATGTCCAGGCCGTGAGTGAACGGCTGGCGGCCCGGCAGGATTCCTACCGTCGGATCAGCAAGGTCGTGTTCTCCCAGCGGGTCAAGCAATGGCCCGTGTTGCGAACGGTTTTCTACCCCTTGACGGTGATCATCTCCGCACTGGGCGGCCGGCTCGGTTTTGATCCGAAAAAAGACCCTACCGAAGGAGAGGCCAGCGGACTAGGACTGCTGCGGGGCAATGGTCTGTCCGCTGTTCATCAGCTATTTCAGATCCGGGATGAGATGCAGGCCGCTTTTCCCGACCTCAACGAGGCAATGGGGCCCGAACCCGATTTCCCAAAGGCGGTTGAAACACACATCAATGCCCTGCTGACCGCCTATGAAGAACGCGTCACCGAGGACCTGATGCGGACAACGGCCCGTCCTGGAACAATCAAACGCTTTTTCGTCTATATGCCCCTTGTCTGGTTTCCCTTCCTGCAGCCGCTCATTTTGAAACTGAATGCCGTAAACTGGTTGGAGGCCCCGACACTGGCCAATTTGAAGGAGGTGGCTGTCTTCTTTGTATCTCTGCTGGGTTCCGGGGCACTCTTGACCAGCTTTGCCTTCCTGGGCCTGTTTTACGGTGTCTTGATGATGGTGATGTACACCCGTGTGGTTCGGGAAGTGCAAAAGCAGGGGCAGCAGCGGTTTCAGGATTTGTGGTATGAGCGCTTTTTGTCTGAACTGGCGGAAACCCTGGCCCAACCCATCGTTAACCGGCAAATATCTCTTAAAGCAAAGAGAAGCAGATTGGCCGAAATCGAAAAGGGACTGGAAGGGGCCGTGGACCGATTGGAAGCGGGATCTTCCCCCAGTGACGGCAAATCGGATTCTGGATAAGAGAAAACGGGTAACTATTCAGGTGATTCGACTGAAGGCTGAAGACTGTTAGGTAAAGCGGAATTAAAACCTTATTTGATGCAAAAATCAGATGTTTCAGCAAAAGCACGGCAATCGTGTTTGTCTAACCCTTCAGCCATCAGTCTAAACAGCTTCAGCCTGGCTACGTGAGTAGTTACAAAATCGATTCCTACGCGTTCTTGTAGATCGTTTTCACCATCTCATTACCATACTTTCTTTCAAGGCGGCGCACGACGAAATGGCCCCGAGCCATGTTCTGGAAATGGTCCATAAAGAGGGTGTTGACCAGTGCCCCGCCTGCAGCGCCAAGGGTGGGAATGGCCTGTGCCGCGGCTTTGCCCGACACCTGAACACCAAACCGCTCCGCGATCTTCATGACCAGCCGAACGATGGCGGGAGCGCCCTCTTCGATGGCCCCTTTTCTGGCAATATACTCAGCGGCTTCGGAAACCGATTTTGCCAGCATGGTGCGGACCGAGAAATAACCCGATTCGGTGGCATCGTCTCCCCGGTTTGGCCCGCCCAACGCAAATACCTCGATGCACGCCAGTTGGGACTCGATGGTGCCGATGGCCTCGCCCTCGCTCCGAGCGATATCGGCGATGGATCGCAGCATGATGGTTGTGGACAGCGGCAATTCAACAGCAAGGGCGGGCAGTCCGAGAAACCCGCCGATACCTCCCGATGTGGCCGCCGCGATTTTATGAAGCCGGTTGGATGCCTGATCACTGGACTCGGTATTCAGGGTATACACCGCACTTTTCATCGCCTGTATCAAAGCCTTTTGAGAAATCGTGACAACTTTCCCGTGCCAGTTCTCGGGCAGCCGTTCCAATCCCTTCTCGATGGGCGTCCCGATGAGGTTCGAAATGCGTGCAGCCAGACCGGGATTTTCCAGAAGTTCCTTCGCCTGTGCCAAATCGAGACAATCCGTGTATTCCATTCCCCTGCAGTCCTTTTTACCCCTGTAGAAGCTATCTTAAAATTGAGATTTTCGTTTTATATCAAGGAGGATGTAAGTTTCAAGCCGCAGGAATACGACTGTATTTCGAGGACTTGAAACGAACACCCGACACCGAGATTGGGCGAAAAGACAATTTT